>AUXO010601685.1_pt1 | contig 11572 bp, 12 predicted proteins | sample 768731 | NCBI WGS metagenome assembly AUXO01 (sample SAMN02715735, study PRJNA202380) | gut metagenome | biome: sheep rumen | host: Ovis aries | place: New Zealand: Palmerston North | reverse complement strand
TTCAAATAATATATAAAATGTTAGACATACATTGCAAGTGTAACTTGTCCTCAAATAGTACAAAATTTAAGTAAAATATAAGTAAATATAATAATATGAAATTTCAGATGAGACGTTGCAACAATTGCAGGGAATATACCTTACATGATATATGTCCTGACTGTAATGAAAAGACTGGAGTAATCTTTCCAGCCAGATATTCTCCACAGGATAAATACGGAAAATACAGGAGAATCCTGAAAAAACAACAAGAACAAGGTGAGAAATAATGACCCTAGAAAACATAATAAAAGAGATAGTAGATATAGATTTGAAAGATCCAATAATATTGGAAGGATTGCCTGGAATAGGATTTGTAGGAAAATTTGTGGTAGATCAGATAATAAAACAGGCAGATGCAGTAAAATTTGCAGAACTTAAATCAGATTATTTCCCACCTCAAGTAACCATGAAAGAAAACGGTTTAATAGAACATATGAAAAATGAATTTTATTATTTGAAAGATTTTGGTGAAGATAAACTGGATTTTATATTGCTTACGGGAAATACTCAGGGTTCCGATTTTGAAGGACAGACTGAAATATGTAAAGTTCTCATAGACTACTTTGAAGACTGGGGTGCAAAGAAAATATTCACTCTGGGCGGATTAGGAACAGGTGAACTTGTTCAGGAAAACAGGGTTTTCGTTGCAGCAAACAACAAGGAATCACTCGATGACGTACTTGAGTTAAACAACACTTCCGTAAGAAAGGATGATGGAGGAGCAATTCTGGGAGCTTCAGGATTACTTCTTTATTATGCTCAGGAAAGGGACATACCCGCCACGTGTCTCATGGGTGAAACACCGGGATTCTTCGTGGATGCAAGTGCTGCCAAAGCGGTTATACTGGTATTATCCGAACTGTTGAAATTCACAATTTCTCTTGATGAAATTGATGAACAAATAGACCTCTTAAACCAGAAGATAGAAGCATCACAAAAATTACCTCCATATGTAATGGATCAACAGGTACAAAACCAGGACGATTTACATTACATAGGATAAAAGACTCCCCTCCATTTTTCTTACTATTTTTTTTATCGTGATATACCATGATTATAAATGCGGATTTACATCTTCACAGCAGGTACTCCATGGCAACAAGCAAGAACATGACCCCACAGACAATGGCATATGAGGCCATGAAAAAGGGTTTGAATCTTCTGGCAACAGGGGATGCCTTTCATAGCAAATGGCTTGAAGAGCTCGAAGACAACCTCAACCAAGTAGATGATACTGGAATATATGAAAGTAAAACACCAAATGTCTCCACAAAATTCATTGTCACCAATGAAGTGGAGGATAATGAGCGAATTCATCACCTGCTTATCATACCATCCCTTGATGTTGCATGGCAGATGAGGGACGAGTTCAGGGTAAAGAACATGGATGCTGATGGAAGGCCAAAAATAAGGATGAGCGGTGCGGAAATTGCAGATGTTGCAAGGGACTATGACTGTATAATCGGACCTGCACACATATTCACTCCCTGGACAGGAATCTTCAAATCATACGATTCCATCTATGAGTGCTATGGCCAAAGGGTTGATTTTGTGGAATTGGGATTGTCCAGTGACACAATACTTGCCGACACTATAGAAGAGCTTCATGAATACACATTTCTGACAAATTCCGATTCACATTCTCCGTGGCCACACAGAATCGGAAGGGAATTCAACAGGATAGAACTAGGGGATTATTCTTTTGAAGGATTGAAAAGTGCAATTAAACGGGGTTCAATAGTGGAAAACTATGGAATCAATCCCAGAATAGGAAAGTATCATGAAACTGGCTGTATCAACTGCCACAAGATTCATGACATTAAGTCTGCAATCAAAAACAACATGAAATGCGATTGCGGGGGCAGAATCAAGAAGGGTGTCAAGTCAAGAATCGATGAGTTATCCACTATCCAAGAGGGCAGCCATCCCAAAAACAGGCCCCACTATCAGTATCTTCTTCCCCTTGCAGAACTATTGAGTGTTGCACACAATAAGGGTGTTACAACAAAGTACGTTCAGACAAGATATGACAGTCTGGTTGAAAAGTTTTCAAACGAGATAAACGTTCTCATAAACGTGCCCATAGAAAAAATAGCCGATATGGACAGTAATCTTGCAAATATCATAAAATCTTATAGAACAAAGGAGCTAAATGTCATTCCGGGTCGTGGGGGACAGTACGGTTTTGTAGATTATTCATAAAAAAATAGCAGTGTGAGGATTATATGTTAACTTCCTCATAAACAATTTCAAGTGCCTTCGGAATAGCTTCTTCAACACTTTCAGATAATCCGTATTCAACAAATGGTGAAGATACCTTTTCTGGTTGACATGCAATAATCACGATTTCAACTTCTTCAAGATCATCCAGGGGATCCTGTACTGATACTGAATGAGGGTCCTGGTATTTTCCCTGCGGAACTTCGTCAGGATCGAGTATTTTAATGTCTCCAGGTTTTCCACCAAAGTCTGCAATGTCGAGTATAATAATCTTTTTCCACATTGGATTTGGTAGGGAGAATATGTAATGTGGAGCACTTGTACCGGCGTCAATTGTCATCACGTTTGGTGGTAAGGGTCTTTTGTCCACTTGTTCCTCAAGTTTAACTATAGCTGCCGGACCAAATCCGTCGTCTTTGAATAAAACATTTCCACATCCGACTACTAATACTTCTGCATCATATGCCATTTGATAATCACCATTTTATTTTATTATATTAATTTAAGTCTTTCATCTTTTTTAATCGTTTCTATGTGGTACATAGCATGTAATCATTTTTTCCTCTTCGCTTTGACTTAGGGGTTCTTCCAGTTTTCTATGATACCATGCAAGTTCGTACTGGTGACTTTCAGGATTTTCATACAAGGCATAACCTTCACAATTATCCTTCATTAACATAATCCATGTATCTAATCCAAACATAGTTTTATAAATTTTACATGTAAATTCATTATTGTCGTCATCACCATTAAAATAAGCAAAACATTTCGGGATGTCAACCATTTCTTTGGGATTTAAATCAATTATTTTATATTCATCCAACAGTTCTTCAACTTCCCTCAGTGTTAGGCTGCAATGTTTCACATCATCAACAACAATGTCTATAAAAATGTTCTCATCCTTGATAATCATAACAATTCACGTCTAAAAAAAATAATATTAAAAAAGGGAGGTGGTTATGGATTTATTTGAGGGACTCTTTTACTTTGTCAAAGAAGCCCTGCTTTACGTGTGAAATTTCTTCACCGCTTATGCTGGCAAACTCTTCAAGTACTTCTTTCTGTTTGTCGGATAATTTTTTAGGAACAACCACATGGGCTTTAACATATAAATTACCCTTTCCGGACCAGTTAACGTGTTTAATACCTTCTCCACGTAACTTAAATGTTGTTCCGCTCTGTGTACCTGCAGGTATTTTTACGGTTGCACTGCTTCCGTCAATGGTTGGAACTTCAACCTCTGAACCAAGACAGGCCTGAACGTAACTAATCGGCAGTTCATAGTACAAATGTTGGCCGTCACGTTTAAACAGATCATGAGGCAGTACCTTGATTGTGATGTACAAATCACCTGCTGGTGCGCCGTTTATACCGTCATCACCTTCTCCGGATACTCTGAGTCTGCTTCCTGTTTCGACACCGGCAGGAATAGGTATGGAAATCTTGTTGACGGTTGATGTAAGACCTTTTCCGTTACATTCGCTACATGGGGTGTCGATAATTTTTCCTTCCCCGTTACATTGAGGACATGCTGATACTGTTGCAAATTGTCCCAGTGGTGTGTTCTGAACCTGACGTACCTGTCCTGATCCGTTACAGTTGCTGCACGTTTTAACGTCACTTCCAGGTTCTGCCCGGCTACCGTTACAGTGTGGACAGGCTTTTTGATGTCTGATATCTATGTCCTTTGTCACACCTGATGCAACTTCCTCGAGTGTTACTTCAATTGTCCTCATAAGGTCTCGGCCGGCATAATTGTTTCGAGGTGAGCCTCCGAATCCTCCTCCAAAGAGGTCTTCGAATATGCTTCCAAATCCACCCTGACCTCCTCCAAAGTTGAAACCTCTGAATATGTCTTCAAAGTTTATGTTGTTGAATATGTCTTCCTGGCTGAATCCTTCCATACCTGCATGTCCAAACTGGTCATATCTTTGTCTTTTATCGTCATCTGATAAAACACCGTAAGCTTCACTCAATTCCTTAAATTTTTCCTCTGCTTCAGGATCATCCTTATTGACATCTGGATGATATTTCATAGCAAGCTTTCTATAAGCTTTCTTAATGGTTTTTTTGTCAGCGTTTTTGTCAACGCCTAACACTTCATAATAGTCTCGTTTATCTGCCATTTCATTTCCCCTTTTTAATTATTATTTCGATAAAAAAAAATTAGCTAAGGTGTTTTACCTTAACTAATTCTCTCTTCAAGCATAGGGTTTTTTCTTGATAGTTTGTATAAAGTAATACCTGTATATGAGTTTGTAGCTAATCAGTATTTACTTGTTTATTTTTTTTCAAAGTCAACATCGATGGTGTCGTCATCGTTTGTTGGTTGTTGTTCTGAGTTGCCTGCCTGTGCATCCTGTTGTGCCTGTGCCTGTTGTGCAGCTTGCTGATAAATTTCTGCACCGATTTCCTGAATGGTTTTATCTAACTGGTCTGATTTTTCTTTGATGAGGTCGATGTCGTCTTTTTCTATTGCATCTTTAAGTTCTGCCTGTTGGTCTTTGAGGAGTTTTTGTTTGTCTTCGGATAATTGTTCTTTGAGTTCTTCTAATGTTTTGTCTGTGGTGTAAACTAAACTGTCTGCGGTGTTTCTTATTTCAATTTCCTGTTGACGTTTTTTGTCTTCTTCTGCGTGAGCTTCTGCTTCTTTAACTTTTTGTTCAATTTCTTCGTCTGACAATTTGTTGCTTGAGGTGATTGTGATTTGTTGTTCTTTTCCTGTACCTTTGTCTTTAGCTGATACGTTGATGATACCGTTTGCATCTATGTCGAATGTTACTTCGATTTGTGGTGTTCCTCTAGGTGCTGATGGAATTCCTACAAGTTGGAATCTTCCGAGGGTTGTGTTGTCGTTTGCCATTGGTCTTTCCCCTTGTACTACGTGGATGTCTACACTGGTCTGACCGTCTGCTGCAGTTGTGAATATCTGGCTTTTCTTGGTAGGGATGGTTGTGTTTCTTTCGATGAGTTTTGTAGCTACTCCTCCCATGGTTTCAATACCTAATGATAGTGGGGTAACGTCTAAAAGTACGAGGTCATCGATTTCTCCTGCTAATACTCCACCTTGGATTGATGCTCCACTTGCTACACATTCCATTGGGTCGATTCCACGTTCTACTTTTTGACCAACGTATTCTTCTACGTATTTTTGGATTATTGGCATTCTTGTAGGTCCACCTACTAGGATGATTTTGTCGATGTCACCGTTTGCCATTTTTGCGTCGCTGATTGCCTGTTTGATTGGTGCTCCACATTTTTGTACAATAGGGTCAACAAGTTCTTCCAGTTTTGCTCTGGACAGGGTCATGTTTAAGTGTAATGGTCCTGCTTGTGTTGCTGTAATGAATGGTAAGTTGATGTCTGTTGTTAATGTTGTGGATAATTCAATTTTTGCTTTTTCTGCAGCTTCTCTTAATCTTTGTGCAGCTTGATCATCATTTAAAAGGTCTACACCGTTTTCTTTTTTGAACTCTTCTGCAAGGTATTTCATGAGTGCTGTATCCATGTCTGTTCCACCGAGGTTGGTGTCACCGCTTGTGGATTTAACTTCGAAGATTCCTTCTCCGAATTCCATTATGGTTACGTCTAACGTTCCTCCACCAAGGTCGAATACTAAAATGTTTACGTCTTCTTCGTCACTTTTGTCTAATCCGTATGCTAAACTTGCTGCTGTAGGTTCGTTTACCAGTCTTAAAACTTCGAGACCTGCAATTTTACCTGCATCTTTGGTTGCTGTCCTTTGGTTGTCGTCAAAGTAAGCAGGTACTGTGATTACTGCTTTTTGTACAGGTTCGCCCAGGAATGCTTCTGCATCCTTTTTGATTTTCTGTAAAATTAAAGCGGAAATTTCCTGTGGTGTGTAGTCTTTTCCTTTGATGTTTACTTTGTAGTCTGAACCCATGTGTCTTTTGATTGCACTGATTGTGTTTTCAGGGTTTGTTACTGCTTGTCTTCTTGCAGGTTCTCCCACAAGTACTTCACCATCATCTGTGAATGCAACGTAACTTGGGAAGGATTTTCCGTATTGTGTTGCTCCTTCTGCACTAGGTATGATTGTTGGTTTTCCACCTATAAGTGCTGCTGCAGCTGAGTTACTTGTACCTAAGTCTATTCCTATTACTTTTTCTTCTGCCATAAATATCACCTTATATCATTTTTTTTATTAATTATATCATTATCGTAATTATTTTTTACATACTTTAACTTTAGAGTATCTAATAACTTTTGAGTTTAATGTGTAACCTTTTTGAAGATCCTGTATTATTTCATTGTTTTCATAATCTTCGTTGTTTTCGGTCATCAGAGCTTCGTGTTTGTATGGGTCAAATTTCTGGTGTTCTGTTTCTATTGCTTCAACACCTTCATCCTCTAAGATTTTTGTCATTTTCTTGTATATTAGTTCTACACCTTCTCTTAGATTTTTGTCTTCTTTGACTTCAAGTGCTCTTTCTAAATCCTCATATGCCTCCAGTACCTTGAGTATTAAACCTTCATTGGCATATTTGACGAACTCGCTTTTTTCCTTTTCGGATCTTTTCTTGTAGTTTTCGAAGTCCGCCTGCATTCTCTGCATTTTGTCCTTGTATTGGGATATTTTTTCTTCCTGTTCTTTAATCAGGTCTTCTGTTGTATCTTCGGGTACTTCCTCTGTGATTTCTTCCGTTGTTTCTTCCTGAACTTCTTCTTTTTCTTCGTTATCTATTTTTTTTTCATCTTTCATTTATTCACCCTTATTTTTTTATAATATTTTTACTTGTTTTAAGGGCTTTAACTATTATAGTAACCCTAAGTTATAAAAGTATTTTTTGTTAATTATAGATTAATTATTAAAGTATATATACTTAACGGTCTTTTAGTAACCTAAGGTTATATTTATATAATAGGTGTGAATATAATATTATATAGGCTAATATAAATCAAAAAGCACAGGTGATAACATGGACTTAGAGGCTATATTAGATGTAATCGGATGTAAAACTAGGAGGGAAATATTAGGATTATTAACCGAAGAACCATGCTTTGTAAGTCAGATTTCACAGGAATTAAACGTCGGACAAAAGGCAATTATCGGACATTTAAAAGCTATGGAAGATTTAGGTTTAATATATCCTTCATTCCAGAAAATAGACAGGGGAAGACCTAGAAAATATTATGAAATTGCACAGGACATAGAAATAAAAATATTCATAAAGCCTGATTCAATCAACATGCACATGATGGGTGAGGAGTTCACTGAACTGTTCAACATCGAGGAAAGATTGTATATGGGAGATCAAAAGGCAATTGACGATTTGAAAACAGCAATTACAAAATACAAAAACGCACTCACATATGCAGAAGAGCTGTTAAATCAGGTTGAAAATCCGGAAAAACGTAAAACAAGAACTATAATTACTGACATTACCAAGACAAAAGCAATTCCGGAATATAATACTGATGATTAAAAAGTCTTATATATTACAGATTAACAAATAATATTATATATAAAATGTTGAGTATATGAATACTTGATATTGTAGTGTTACTGCTAACGAATAAGATAAGGTGAAACGATGGATAAAAAGATTATATTGTCCGTCTTAATAGTAGCTCTTATAGGAATCGTGGCAGCTACCTACCAAATAAACTCAGGAGAAGACATATTAAATCCTCTTGCAAGTGTTGAAACAGAAGAATCACCGGTTACTGATGTTCTAACAGCACCGGCAACTGCAGATGATGCACAGGCACAGGCTGATGCACAAGCAAAAGCAGATGCTCAAAAAGCTGCACAAGCACAACAGGAAGCAGATGCCAAAGCCAAAGCTCAGCAAGATGCTCAATCTCAGGATAATTCTCAATCACAATCAGTACAAGCAGGACAAACAGCCCCTAGCGCTTCACTGGTGAATGCTGAAAACGGAATTTCAGTTCCAACCACAAGTTCATCAGGTGATGCATCACAGGGAAGTTCAGATTCAAATGCAGCTTCCAATGGAAATAATGGAGCAAATGACAACACAGGTTCATCTGGAAATCAGGGATCCTCTGGAAATCCAGGTTCTGCATCAGCCACTGATTCTAATGGAGGTTCATCTGGAGGCTCCAATCAAAACGATGGAAACAATGGTCCTTCAGCCGACACACCTGATGATTCAGGAGCAATAACCGATGCAATAAAACAACAATTACAATCAGCAATTGGATCAAACTACGATACAAGCATCCTGAAATTAGACTGGGATGCTCTTGAAGTTCAAGAGGATAATTATGTTGTTCCAGCATATTATGTAGAGAATGGTACCTATGCAGGAAAATTCTATATTCCTAAAGGTGACTTCTCTCAATGGACATATGTTGCTTCAGATCTAACTGTTTACTCACAACAGACACCAAAACCTGGACTTCCAGAAAACGGTGTATTGGATACTGAATAATTATTTTGGTGTAGCGATAGATAAATATAAGGCAATTAAGACAAGTAAAGTCTATTTTGATTAAATGGTATGAGATATTATTCTCACAAACCTTTTTTTCATTTATTTTGTATTTAAAAAAAAATATATACTATTTTGGTTATAAATAATAACATAAATTAGTTAACTATTACAAGTAATTATTGAGGTTAAATTATGGATTTTGTACCAATAGTCGCAATTATTATAGTCGGTATGATTATAGTAACTTTAGTCGGTCAAATATTAGGACGTTCAATCGAATAAGTATGTTCTAATCAAACTTACTTTTTTTTATAATAATAAGAATTTTTTATAACAAGACAATTTTTTTTACTTATTTTAATCAATGCAACATTTTTTTATAAAAACAGCTTTTTTTATATAATATTAATTAATACGGATTTGGGGGGATTCGAACCCCCGATCTTCAGATTAGGAGTCTGATGCCCTATCCTGGCTAGGCTACAAACCCATATAAAAATCGCATAAAATTTACATAATGTAGAAATCTTTAAAAATAGCGTTAGTAAAATATACGGACCTGGTGGGAATTGAACCCACGGTCTCTGGATTAGAAGTCCAGCGCCCTATCCAGGCTAGGCTACAGGCCCATAACATATGTTACTATTATAATGTTTTATACCTTATCCTTTTTATACTTTGTGGTTTTAAATTGAATTCACAACATATTATTATTATAATATCCTGAATTAATAACACTCAGAACCCACAAAAATAAGAATCTTCAATCCACCCCTGATACAATAATTATTATATTACAACTAATCCAAGACACATGCCCTAATAAAAAAAATATCCCCATTACATCATCATGCTAAGCCTACTTAAATAAAAAATTTATATAACCAGCAATATACCTTATTATTAATAAAGAATTTAATAAATTTATTATGGGAGATTTCATGTTACAAACATTGCCAGTAATAATGCTGATTATCGTGTCTCTACTTTTTTTCAAAAAACAGAACGTAATTCGGGACAAAAGGGTAAGTGTTGTAATCCCGGCATTCAATGAGGAAAAGTCCATCATTCATGTGATAAACACTGTTAAAAAGGTAGATTCCATAAGTGAGATTATTGTCGTTGACGACGGATCGGTTGATGAAACGTACAATCTTGTATCAAAATGTGATGATGTATTGTTACTAAAACATCCAAACAATAAGGGTAAGGGTTCTGCCATGAAAACAGGACTCAAAAAGGTTAGCAATGACATAGTCCTGTTTTTGGATGCTGATCTTTCAGAAATCAACCAATATCAGATAGAGGCTATTTTAAAGCCTATTCTTGATGGTGAAGCAGACATCACCAAAACAAAATTCAAACGGGAAGCAGGTCGGGTAACTGAACTGACGGCAAAACCTCTTCTTCAGTTTTTCTTTCCGGAACTTAACTTTGACCAGCCCCTAAGCGGACAGTTTGCATCAGTCAAAAGCTTTCTTGATCGTATAGATTTGGAACATGACTATGGTGTGGACATAGGTATAGTTCTGGATGCCGATGCACAAGGTATGAGAATTCAGGAAGTTGACATAGGAAACATAGTTCATGAGATGTCAACTCTGCAGGAATTAAACATCATGGCAAATGAAGTTGTAAGAACCATAGTTGACAGGGCAATAAACTACGGCAGACTGACCATGGTAGACGATCTGGGTAATGCAATCAGGATGGAAATAATGGGATTGTCCATTGTCACCTTCGGAATATTCGGATTGTTCTTTATAAAATTCATGGGACCGATTCTTTCTGCAATAACAATACTCATAGGTTTGATAATTTCGGCATACTATCTCTACAAGATAATCAAAAAATCATTCAAGGTATATAATCAGACCAAGATTCCAACAAGGCAAATCGTCAAGTCATTCATTCACATGCACTTTCCGGTAGTGATTTCAATCATAATCATACTTGCAATAGTGACTTCCCTCCTTGGTTCGGTTTCAATATCATCAAATGAAATATCCATTGAGCCGACAACAAAAAACCTGGTTATATCCACGGATCATCAGCCAAGAAGCAGCTTTGACGTAAGGGGACCATACACAATTGAAAGTGCATTGGAAAATGAGCCACACCTTATAAGGCTTCCGAACGCTGCGCTTAATACCTTGCATGCACAATACGGTGACTATATTTACATAGGTGATGAGACATATCAGCTTGAACAGGTTGTTAACAACGAAGATGATCTTATCAGGATACCTGAAGCTGCCAGACAACAGCTGGATGTTAAGGCCGATGATGTCATAAGGGACAGGGACTTAAGGAACGTCTTTGACAATTGTTATCTAACACATAATATTCACAATGACGATGTTGCAAATATCGAAGCCGATGGTAATCTCACAAAGCTTGAGGTTATCAATTCAACAAACATCAGTATTCTATCCCAGATACTTACTGAAGCACATCCGTCCAAAACATTCAATGTTTATGTTAATGACACGAAGGTTTCACAACTTGTCGGCATAGTTGAAAACGGTACCTATACCATAAAAGTCAATAATGTCAGCATGAAAAACCTTGAACTCAACGACTCAAGTGCGGGACTTGTATATAACAATACATACTACTCCACTTCCATAAAGATAATACTGGAAGAAAACGACATTAACTCTACTAATTTATTTGTTAAAGATTCATATAACAATGAATTTTTAAAGATAAATTTTTAATTTTTTATACTTTTTTTTATTAACAATTAAATATTTCTAAACAATATAACTTTTTTTACACATTTTTTTATAAACTTTACAGTCACGCAGCAAATATTTAAATACTACATATTATAAAATACTATCTGTAACATGAAAAGTGTTAAACATTATTCAAAAATATATAAT
>AUXO018556053.1_pt1 | contig 11574 bp, 12 predicted proteins | sample 768731 | NCBI WGS metagenome assembly AUXO01 (sample SAMN02715735, study PRJNA202380) | gut metagenome | biome: sheep rumen | host: Ovis aries | place: New Zealand: Palmerston North | reverse complement strand
TTTTTCTATCATTGCTTTAGTTGTGCCATAAGGATTTGTAGTTTTTCCTCTTAGCATTTTTTCATTCATTTATTTTTTCTATATATTATCATATTATTTTTTATTTATCAACAAAGATTAATACTTTACGCACACCACTTTTCGCTCCTTTAAATGAACATAAATAAGCAAAAATAAAAAGCCATCCAAAATTGAAGTGACCACAACTTAATAATAATGACTTTTTATCCTACTATACTATTTTATATCTCATACTTATTAATTTAATCATATTTTTTAACAACTATAATTTAAGCATTATTAATATATATTTTTTAATTACTAGATATAGTATTTTTGTAAAATTTATAAAAATCTATTATTCTTCAAAAAATGTTTCTTCTAACATTAAGCATAAACAATGATATATGGGTAAATGCAATTCTTGAATTTTATAAGTTTCAATTTCAGGAACTCTTATACAAACATCAGCAATATTTGATAATTTACTTTCTTTTTCACCAGTTAAACCAATGATTTTTAAACCTTTAGCTTTTGCAACTATAGAAGCATAAATTACATTCTTACTATTGCCACTTGTTGATATTCCCCAAAATAAATCATTTTTTCTTCCATATCCATTAACTTGTTGTGCAAAACATAAATCTGGTTCACAATCATTCATATAAGCTGTAGTAAGTGCTGAATGTCCATCTAATGCAATTGCAGGAATAGCACCTTGTAAATTGTTAGCAATAACATTGCCTAATTCTTGATTAATTCCTAATATCTTATTTTTTTCTTCTCTACTCAAATTTCTCTTTTTAACAAAAGATTTCATTAATTCTCCTACAATATGTTCAGAATCAGCTGCAGAGCCACCGTTTCCTGCAATTAAAACTTTCCCATCATTAATTACAACATTTTTTAATAATTCATATGACTTTACTATATCATCTTTACATACATTTAAATTTGAATAACGACAAATTAAATTATCGATATAATTATTTACTTTTTCATTTAACATTTTTTCTCTCCTCTATCTAATATTTTTTTTACACATTCAAATAAACTTTCCCCTTTAATTGTGTACATATTAAAGCTGCTATTATTAATATCACTTGAAATATATGCTGTATTGCATCCTGCTTTAATTCCTGTTAGTATATCATTTTCTGAGTCACCTATAATCCATGACTTTTCCAAATCTATATTAAAATCTTTCTGTGCATGCATAATCATTCCAATATTTGGCTTTCTACAATTACATTGTATTTTTAATTCTTTTATTTCTCCAACAAAACCACTATCTGGATGATGCGGGCAAAAATAAATGTTATTTAAATATGCCCCTTCATTCCCTAATAAAGTTTCCATTTTCTCATGAATTTGAAATAATTCTTCATAAGTTACTTCCCCTCTTGCAATTACTGGTTGATTAGTAATAACAATAGCTAAATACTCAGAATTATTAATTAGTTTAATAGCCTTTGCTACATTTTCAAGTAATTCAAATTGTTCAATATCTTTAAGAAAACCAACATATTTATTTATCGTACCATCTCTATCAAGAAATATCGCCTTTTGTTTGTTCATTAAATTCTTTTTTAAAATTTTACCCGAAATAAAGTCATCACATACTTGATAATATCTATCTGGAGTTCCCATATCCTTAACATATTCTGGACTATTATACGAATACATTATACCTTTACCTACTAACGGTTTAAGTAAATCTCTATCTAAATCAATTCTTTCCTTATCTATTTTTCTTTTTAGAATTTTAGGTGAAATAATATGTAATCCTGCATTTACAATATTTCTATACCATTGTGGACGTTTTTCTTCTTTAGTCAACCAATTAACAACTTGGTTTTCCTCATCTACTATAATTAGTCCACTATCATAAGGATGATCATTAGGATGTGTAAATAGTGTTACTAAAGCTTTCTTATTCTGATGATATTTAACAAACCTATTAAAATCTATATTAAATAATGCATCTGCATTTAATAATAAAAAATCATCATTTAATTTATCCTTTAATTTAAACAATGCCCCAGCATTTCCTAACGGTATTTTCTCTACATAATATTCAATATTAACTCCAAACTCTTTACCGTCTTTAAAATAATCCATAATTATATTGCTTAAATGACTTACTGTTATTATTATATCTGTAAATCCCTGCTGTTTTAAGCAATTGATTTCATGTTCTAATATAGGTTTATTTCCTATTTTTATCATAGGCTTAGGTATATCGTTCGCAATGGAACTTATTCTAGTTCCCTTACCACCAGCCATTATAACAACTTTCATCTAACTCCTACCCTTATTATTTTTAAAATTTTATTCTTCACAAATATCATCGCTTCATTTTTTAGAAATAGTCCAATCGGAAAATATAACATACAACATACAATTATATTAATAATCATATTTAATAAATAGTTATTAATCAATTTTCCAATAATAAATATAGCTATAACAGCATATATTAAAATCGGTATAATAATTGAAACTAAAAATCTTTTATTAAAAGTTAAATTCACTATTTTTTTCGATGCATTTATATATAATATCAAAACAATTATTTCACTTATAAGAGAAGCAACAGCTGCACTTGTAGCACCAAATCTAGGAATAAATATAGAATTTAAAAATATATTAACTATCGCACTAATTGAAACAATTTCTACGTATTTCTTTTCTAAATTTGTAGTTACCAAAACTTGAGCTCCTAATAATGTATTGCAAACAACAATTGGAATCATAAGAGATAAAACCTTCAAAATTGGAACAGCATTTTCAAAAGATTTACCAAATAATACATACACACATGGCTTACTAATAATAAATATCCCAATTGCAGCTGGAACTGCAATAATCAACATAACTTTTAACCCCATATTTACAAACCTATTAAATTCATCGTAATCCTTTTTTTCATATACTAAGCTTAATCTAGGTAAGAGTACTCCACCTATAGCAGCACATGTAGTATTTACACATCTCACTAGTTTCATTGCATTAGAATAACATCCTACAGTTATATCATCGCAAAAAAAACCCAACATTGTAGTATCAATCATTGCATAAACTTCTATTGCTAACGAAGCTATTAATAAATATGAAATTGGCTTTAAGTGTTGTTTTAAATTTAATTTTTTATAAATTGTTGTTATACTACCTCTTATTTTCAAAATATTAAAAATGTTATTTCCAGCAATTGCTAAACAATATATTAAAGCATACATAAGATAATCATCTGAATTTTTAATAAGCAAAGGTAATAGTATTAATGTTATTATTTTTACTATTATACTTCTTATGGATATATACCTATACTCTTCCATACCTTGATAATACCAATCAACATTTATATAATTTAAAAATATCTGAATTCCAGCAATTATATATAACATTAAATTTTGATTAAACTTCTTAATACTATATATAAAAATTATATATATAATTAAAGCAAAAGTAGTTGAAACTCCATTAATAGTAAATAATTCCCAAAAAACTTGTGATTTTTCTTTTTTATTAGTAGAATTTTTGGCAATTTCTCTAACACCGATATGTTGGCAATCCTAATGCAGCTAAAATTACAAAATATGAAACTATATTTTGAGCATAAGATACAATTCCCATCATTTTAGCTTGTAAAACATGTGATACATAAGTTACTGCAATTAATGGATAAACAGCATTTATAACTTTATAAATAATATTGAAAATAGAATTACTTACTATTGATTTTTTCATTTATATTCTCCCTTTGAGTAATAAATAAATAATTAGATGCTGTAATAATAGCAAGTGGAATATATCTAATCATACCAGCAACTCCTGTTAAATCAGCCGAAGCCGTTGAACCAATAATAAGTGAAAAAAATATTAAAAACTGACCTTTTTTTATCTGTTTATCACTTGTTGAAGAATTTATTATATCAAATTCTAAATATAATAATAATAACATAGATATAGTACCAAAAAAACCTAATTGAGCCATAATCATTGGCCAAAAATTATCATTAGCAATAAGACTATTACCTTGACTTAATCCCCAAATATGATTATAACCAAATTCTCTATATAAAGGAGAATAATAATCAATTGCCATTTGACCACCGTATGTTGCAAAGCCCGCTCCAAATGGGAAATATCTTTTAAAAATTATTATACCATTTTTTAATAATAAAGATCTAATTGTATTTCCTGATAAAAAATAAGTAGATATACCCCACCATCCAGTTATCAATACACATATACCTATTATCAAAAGATGCTTAAATTTTAATCTTTCAGTAAATTTAGTTATAAAATCTAATAAAAAATAAACAACTATACATGAAATCACAACAATTCTTAGCGTTAATGCCATAGAAATAATCGCCATAACTTTATAAAAACCATTATAGTGGTTATAATCCAGAATACCAATACAAACTACCATTACTATTCCTACCATTGCAGGATTAGTATATAAGAACTGGTATGACCTTAATCCAAAACGAAATTTAGAAAATAATGTATAACTCATACCAATATCAAAAAAGAAATTAATAATTCCACAAACAAACACTATACTAATAAAAATCTTTGCAATTATAAATAAAATCTTAAGAATCTTATCATAATCAATTTTAGGCATCAAAAATATAATTCCAATAAAAACAATATGATTCTTAAAAAGGCCAAATGCATCAATTAAAATTGGAAAAAAAGAATTAACTAATTTAGTATTAAGATTACAAGTAATTCCTAATACTAACATAAAAATCATACATGAAAAAGAATATACTACATATTTTGGAAATACTAAATTCTTAGCTTTTATTATACTTAAAAATAATATAAGAATTGCAAATAATTCATCTAAATATGACAATCCTATAAAACCACTTAAGCAATTACTTAATAAAAAAAGTACAACTGAAATCAATAAAATAAATTCTAGTAAAGTCAATTTAGTATATTTTAGTTTCAAATCCATTTTTCTTTAGCCTTTCACAAATATTTTAATAAACACATTATTATAACTACTATCGCAATAATAATCATTTCGAGTATGCAAAAAATATTAAAAAAATATTTATTATTTTTTTAAATATCATCTCTAATAAAACAATTCAAATATTTCATTTTTACTATTATTTTGATATGTACCAAATACTTAAAAAATCAAAAACATTACAATATCAATTTTAAACACTCTTTTATTTAATTTTTTTTTCTGTAATTTTATTTAATAAATTATTTAAATTCAAAGCACAATCTACTTTGTTATACTTATCTTTCATAAAAATCATTGAGTTAATACATAATTCCTTATAATATTTTTTATCAAAATCTAATTGAATTATAGAATTTAAATAATCTTCTTTTTTTTCACAATGAAGATATTCTTTCTTATCATGTGCATTTATACCTTCTATACCAATTGAATTTGTTAGAACAGGTAGTCCTGCATTTAATGATGATAATATTTTAGTTTTAATACCACTTCCATATAGCAATGGAGCAACCATACAAAACGAATTTTCAAAATATCTTTTTACCTCACATTCTTCTAAAAAACCCGTCACTATTATTCTATTAGATTCTAATTTCCTTATGGAGTCTACAGGTTTTCCTCCCATAATAATGAATCTATATTTCGATGGTAGCTCTATAAAAACATTTTTTACAAACCACTCTACAGAAAGATAATTTTCTGGTCTATTCATTAATCCGATAAAATAATATATCATTATTCTTTATGTTTTCATTATGGCAATAGTCGTCAGAATAAAACGGTACTAATGGGAAAAAAATACTATTTTCTAACTGACTATATTTACCTAATATTTCTTTATTACCAGCATTATGCGGAGCAATTATATCACATTTTGATAATGCAACTACCTCCTTTATTTCAGCAAATTTTAAAAATCTTTTTCTAAATATAGCTTTAATCTTATTTTTTTCTAATTTTGCTTTTCTATATGAACCTTGAAAAGCAAAATCATGTAAAGAAGCAACTATAATTGCACTTGGAAAAATGTTTTTTACCAAATCGACCATTAAAATTGCTGTTGTTGTTTCTAAAAATATTACATCAGGATTATAGCCAATTTTTTTAAAATTCTTTAATATTTTTATTATTTTATTTCTTTTACTTGGTAATATTTTATATAAATATTTATTATTAGGATAAAAAAACCATCCAATTGTTTTATAAATTTTAAAAAGTATATTTGCAATTCTATTTGATTTATATTGTGGTATATTGTAATATTCGATATTTAAATTATTATATCTACCATCATCATCAGAAATTACTGATACTTTATTTCCAAGTTTTGATAATTCATTAATATAAATATTAATTGTTTCCGCACCTGCACTTGCATTTGCATGTATTTTTATTGGGGCAATGAAAAAAATTTTCATAATCATTTCTCCTTAGATTTATATATTATAAGACTCTGGACTATAATGCAATATTCTTGTTCCTTCATTTTCAAATTCAAATGGTATATATAACAATTCTTTCAATTCATTTTTTATTTTTTCATGATTTTCTTCTGGAACATAAAAAACTAAAAAGCCACCACCACCGGCTCCTAATAATTTTCCACCTAAAGCTCCGGCTTTAATCCCTTTTTCATATAATAAATCGATATTTGATGTTGATATTGCCTTACCTGTTTCTTTTTTTAATTTCCAAGTATAATCCAATAATTTACCAAATTCATCCAAATCCTTATCTTTATTAGTTAAGATTTCCTCAGCTATATCTACTAAATTATACATTTTTTTTAATTTCATATTCTTTTCATCTATATTAATACTTGCTTTGTTAGTTTTTTGAATTTCTGATGAAAAACGTGTAAATCCTGTAAAAAACATCAATAAATTGTCATTTAATTTTTTCTTTCTTTCAGGAGAAATAATTATAGGAAAAACTTCATAACCATTTTCATTAAAATTTATTCTATTTAAACCACCAAAAGAAGCTGCAATTTGATCTTGAAAGCCGCCAACTTCATTGCACATGACCCTCTCTAAATAAATTGCCTCATCCGCCAATCTCTTTTTACTAACATATTTTCCTTTTAACGCATAAAAAGCATTTAACATACCAACAGCAAAAGAACTACTTGTCCCCAATCCAGATCTAGCTGGCAAATCAGCTTCATAAGTAAGCCTAATATCTCTCATATCAAGCAATTTCATTGCATTTCTAACAGCTGGATGTTGTATTTCCTCTATATTTTTAACACGTTCTGTTTTGGAATAAGATATTTCTGTTTTATAATCAAAAAAAGGTGGTAAATGTCTAACATTTACATAACAATACTTATCAATTGTTGTTGAAATAACGGCACCTTTATTAGTTCTAAAATACTCTTCCATATCTGTGCCACCACCAAAAAATGACATTCTAAAAGGGGTTTGAGTAATAATCATTTAATCTGTCTCCTTAATAACATTCTTAAAATATGTATCTCTTATCTCTGTTTTATTTGTATCAAATTTATAACTTAATTTATGGAATGGCATAGCTTTACTAATTGCTTCCCATATTTCACTGTTATACTCATCAAACAATCTAAGTAATAATATATGCGGTGTTGAATTACTAACTGGTACAACCTTTGCCCATTCATCAGGATACTTTTCAATTATGATTTGAAAAAACAAATGAAAAATAAAATAATCCATAAGTTTATCATTATTTTTCCAATACTCAAACAGTATTTCTTTTTCAATATATAAAAGTTTTTGATGAGACTTAGCTGTTATAAACCAATTTGAAATACACGAAGTGTGCCCATCCTTTCCTGGTTTTAAACATTGAAATAAAAACAAATCACTATTTAACATGTAACTAGGTATATTTTCTGAAGAACAATATACTGTAGCATCAATCCAAGTTCCCCCATACTTATCTAGCAATTCCAATCTAATCAAGTCAGTCATATGAGCACCTGTAATAATGTTTTTATCTATTTTGTTTTGAATAAAATTTGGAAATTGAATATATTTTTTATAATTATCATACGTTATTACAACTATCTCCCTGTCTTTAATATTTCTTAATAATGATTTATAACATATCTTTACAATTTCAGGAGCATTTTCTATTCCCTGTAACCAACAGAACCATATTTTTCTTTCTATTTTAACTTCTTTATGTATATAGTCAGCCTCAATTTGCTCTATTTTTTTGATATATTTTTTATATAATTTTTGTTTTACTTTATACTGAGTAGATAATCTTAATATTTCAAGGGCAGTTCTACTTTTACCTAATAAACAAAATTGTGAAATAGCAGTTATCAAAACTCCACTTCTAATATATTGTTTAATTAAATTAAATCCACCTTGCTTCTTTATAGTTTCTAATAATTTCATTTTATCAAATCTATTCACTTTCACATTTTTTTCCATGTATCTCAACTATTTTAAAATGAGTTTTTTGTTTTTCTTTTGGAGGTAATTGCATATAATCTCCATATGTATATTTAAGATATTCATCAAATTTCTCTAAACCATTCATTTCTATATCTTCAAACTCATACATTTTTCCATTACCATAATAATCTTTTGGCACAATTTCTCTGGTTCTATATGCTCCCATAATGTTTCCAACAAAAATAGACTTATCATAATTTTGTGACTTTAATAGCTTATCAATCTTTTCCTTTTGCTTATATGGGTTTGTAATCTTCTCAATAGGCATTTTCTCCATAATTGCTAAAAATATTGATTCAATTTTTCCTCTTTTTCTCTTTCTATCTATAGAATCTTTATAACATAAAGACATTAAAGCTCTATGATATAATACTCTAAAAAAGTAGATTTTTCTTAATATTATGTTATTTGGAGTTCCATCAATTGGAAAGATATCAATAGAAGCATTAGTGTATTTTTCTTCTTCATTTCCAATTCTCTCTTCTATTACTTTTGTTTCAGTATCTAAAATTCTAGTAATATAATAATGATAATTCTTATCTGTTTTATAATTTACTAATTTTAAATTAAATCTTAGCTCTTGAGGTGCAACTTCTAAAAATTTTTCATAATCATTTCTAGGCATACCTAAATCAATATCATCATCCCAAGGAATAAAGCCTTTATGTCTAATTGCTCCCAACATTGTACCACCAAGCATAAAATATTTTAAATTATACTTCTCACATATATTTAAAACATCTTTAACTATTTCCATATCAACTTTATGTAATAAATCAATATTATTCATTTTATTTCCTCTTAAGATCTTTCATATTAGTTTCTTTCATTATTAATTCTCTAATTTGTGTACTGCTTGTAGACTTTGTATATGGAAAATATACTATTTCCACGCCCTTTTCCTTAAAATATTCTTCATATTTTTTAAACCTTTCTGAGCCTTTATAATCACTTCCAACAAACAATCTATCATAATGATATAACTCCCACGCTGTATGATCTTCTGGAGTTGAATCAACAACTTTGTCAACATATTTACAACTTGCAACAATTTCTTTTCTCTCTTCAAAAGGAATAAATGTTTCTTTTCCTTTGTGAGCTGCACTTGGATGAACACCTACTATTAAAAAATCGCAGTTTTCCTTGGCTTTTTTTAAAATATTTAAATGACCTATATGAAACAAATCAAATGTTCCAGACATATATCCTATTTTAGTATGTTTTTTATTATCCTCTCTATTACTATTTATTTTATATTCATAACTTTCTAAGCCAAATTTTCTTTCATCTTTAATATATCTATTAATAACATCTTTATATATTTCATCATATAGTGGTATATATAATGTTTCTCTTAATTTAATTTTTTCAATTATTTCATTGGCAACTTCTTGAGTTTTAGAAAGATCATTTTGCCCACCATTAAATTTCGTTCCTTTAAGTGAACCCGGACTTACTTCCAAAATTCTATTTTGTGTATTTGCTTTTTCAAGTTCAATATTTAAAGCTTCAATAAACTTAGTTAAAGCCGCCTTAGAAGCTGAATATGTTGAAAATAAAGGTGAAACAATTCTTCCACAAATACTAACCATAATTCCTGTATAAAAATTTTCCTTATTCATAATTCTATTGTAAAATGCTCTAATAATTTGCATTATAGCTACTGAATTTACTTGCATTTGATTTTTGATTTCAACATAATCAATGTTTTCAAACTTACTTACCCTTCCAAATCCAGCTGTAATCATCAAAAATTCTATTTCATTATCCTTAGATAATTCTTCAAAAATATTAATGTCGAAATCTAGCAAATTACATTTTATATATTTAATAGTATCTTTTGAATTGAAGTACTTTTCATCAGGCTGACTTCTATCCACAATAATAACACAATAACCTTTACTAATTAAATTTAAAGTTATAGCTAAACCTATACCATTACTTCCACCAATTACAACCGCTTTTTTCATTTAACCTCTCCATAACTTATTATATTCTTTTACAATTATTTCCCATGTATAATTGTTTATAACTCTATCTTTAGCTTTTTTACTCAAATTTACAATTCGTGAATTATCAAAAGAATCACACTCATCAATTAATTTAGATAAGCACATTTCATCCAAATTCCAATAAAGAGCTCCATCATTAGCAACTTCTTCATTAAATCCCACGTTATATAATAAGTTTAAATCTGTAGTAGCTAAAGCCTCAATAAGAGAAGGATTAGTTCCACCAACGGAGTGTCCATGTATATATGCAAAAGCATTTTCTCTTATTTTCTTTATAAGTTCTTTATCATAAACTGTTCCGACAAATTTAATTCTTTTATCACTTTCAAAATTTGTTTCATTTTTTAATTTTTCATAAAATTTATTATTTTCTACATTTGTAATTAATACTAAATCTTTGTCAGTATGTGATTTCATAAATTCAGATATCATAGTTTTAAAATTATTTTCAGGTACAAATCTACCAACAGTTAAATAATACTCATGTGGCTTTACTTTTTTTTCTTCATACCACTTATTTAACTTTTCATCATCATCCTTTAAAATGCTTTTTTCTATATCTGCACCATAAGCTATAAAAGTAGTATTAGGACTATATTTTGAGTACTCATCTTTTATATATTTTTCAATATTTTTAGAATCACAGATAACTAAGTCAGCATTTTTTACCATTAATTTTTCCGACAATTTCCAATATTTTTTTACTGGTTTACTCCATTTTGCTCTTAACCATTCATGGCCATCTGGATTAATATAAATACTAATTCCATATTTTTTGCATATTCTTTTATAATGACCGCAAAAAAGGTCCAACTCTACACGCTAATATATAAATAATCGCATTTTCAATATTATTCTCTTTAATATATTTTATAGATTTTTTTATTGCTTTTAAATCATAAATAATAGCTTTTGCAGGGCCAATATTTGGTATTTTTATATTAAAACATCTAGCATTATTATGCTCAAATTCGTTTTCATTATCACCTATACATGCAACATGATATTTTACATTAGTATTATCATTGTAAAAAGTTAAATTTTCAACAAATGTTTCATAGCCACCATACTTCGAAGGGATTCCTTTGCATCCAATTATAAATATATTTCTAAT
>AUXO014129806.1_pt1 | contig 11574 bp, 14 predicted proteins | sample 768731 | NCBI WGS metagenome assembly AUXO01 (sample SAMN02715735, study PRJNA202380) | gut metagenome | biome: sheep rumen | host: Ovis aries | place: New Zealand: Palmerston North | reverse complement strand
CTTTTGATACAAAAAATGGTGGAAGTTATCATATAGCTCAGGCCCGTATATGTGGATTAACTTATCCAGACTATCTTAGATTTATTAAATGGGCTTTTCCGGATGATGTGGTTATTGAAGGAAAAGGATCTATGTACCCTACAGCATATTGGAAATTTAATGAATCTTTAAAAAAATGGATTGAAGTCCTTAATGGTAAGCTGACGCTCGCTTTAACCTATAAAGAAAATCAAGAGAAGTACGAGGAGAAACTTAATGAGTAAAGTAACCAAAGATAGTCTAGAAAGTTTTTGGGTCAGTGATGAAACAAAAGATTATTTTTTAAATAATCCCGATTTATTTGATGCAGAAATTTCTGAATTGTGTCAAAAGAATTTAATACCAGTATCAGTTGCTGGAAATATGCTGGCAGATTTTTTTATAGATGAAAATGAAGAGAAACTACTTAAGAAAGCCGCTATGATTTCTGATGATAGCAGTAAGACATATAGGTCATACTTTATTGAAAATTCAGATTATGTTTCAGATTCATATGTAATTAAAGATAGCTTAAAAATTAAATCAAGTGAACGAATTTATTCTAGTAAAAATATTGAGGATTCCTCTAATATAGAAGAAAGTGAGAATGTATATCACAGCTCTTATGTAAATAAAAGTTTTAATATTATAAGTAGCCAAAATATAGAAGATTGTGATATTATATTTGGTAGTAAAAATATTAAGTCAAGTACTTTATTAATTAGTTGTGAAGAAGTTTCTTATAGCATATTCTGCCGTGGCATTAGAGAAAAATGTAAGAATTGTCTACTTTCCACTAAAAATAATGGAGAATATACTATTCTTAATCATTCAGTAGAAGAAAAAGATTATTACTCTTTTAAACGAATATTTGAGGAAATTTTAAATAAATTTAATGCAAATGCGCCGATTGGCCCCAATGTATTAATAACAGATTTCTTTAGAAATTATGATAATATGGCATTGTGGCAATCAATTTTTACTGCATTACCATTTAAAATAGCCCATTCTGATTATATTACTATGTATTCAATAACTTTTATAGGAAATTTCTTAAGAATGAAAATTTGATAAAAAATTAAATTTTTGATATACTATATTAGTAAGGTTGAGGAAGAGATAAAAAAAATTAAGAAAAAAATAAGACTTAAAAATTTGAAACTTTTCTAAAATCTTGGTATAATAAATATACAAAGTTAAGAGATATACTTTTGAAAATAGATGAGGTTGCGGAATCTTTATCCCTTTCCTTTCAATCCGCAACCGGTGACCTCAAGTAACTGCCTTCTCGTGGCGAGGTTGTTGTAGTAAACCTTCGGGTTGAAACTAAAGTTACAGTAATTCATTATCTCGGTGTAGAAGGCGCAACCTGCCGAGGTACGCGAGTGCATTTGTCGGTCTAAAGTGATAGCTTTAACGGCGGTGCTGGATTAGGTGAATAAGCCTTAAGTCCTGAAGATGTTAATATCATCGAAGCTCGTTGAGTAGCGCAACAACTAAATAAGATTAAAACACTTCTTGGGTGGTGCGAGTAATAGACGCTCCTGTGGAGAATAAGCCTTAAGTCACCGGTGTGGCAACCGGAAAGAAACTGAGGTAATGCCAAATAATCGCATTTGCGGAGACGCCATGAAATATTGGCTTTGACACTTTAAGAAGGTACGAGTAGCCCAACACCGCTAAATAGGTAGGATATTAAGTTTGATAATATAAAATTTTCTGAAAGCGGGTGAAAGTAGCAGGTATCATTCCTGTCAGAGATTAAAGGTGTAGAACCTGCGCCCGTGGAAAACGGGTGGGATAAGAAGCACTAGGTAGCTCCGAAATGCTCAGACTTATCTCCTCTGTGGTTGATTAAATCCATTTAGATTGTTTGTAAGGGGAAGCCCTAATGAATTACTTAAAAACCTTTCTGGTGCAACCCTACCTTAACGGGTTTGGGCAGAGTCCTGATAAATACTGCCCGTTAATATGAGGTCATTTATTTTTATTCCTCCGACCTCTTTATATATTATTAGGGTTGGCAGAAATGTCAACCTTTTTTTGTTATAAAAATAATAACAAGAGTTTACTTAATATTGATTAGGAGAAAGTATATGTCTAAAATTAAAGAATGTTTTTACATTATTATAATGATATGTATGGCAGTTCTGATAATCGCGCTCAATAATAAAATAAATGTTCAATCAAATAAAATTGATGAATTAGCTAACAGTAAACAAAATGTAGTTATTCTCACAGTTCAGCCATTACATGAGGAAGACTCTGAAGAAAAAAATCAAGAAGAAATTTTAGAATTAAAAGAAGAAGAAAATATTCAATATACTTATGATGGAGTTGTCCTTGACGCATATTTAGGCAGAGTTCCTACAGTTGATGGACGTGGAACAGAAACATGGTATAATCTAGATATGTCATGGATTATTGAATTAATGAGAAGCAGAGGTTTTTCAGAAGAGGAGTATCCTTATTGGGTTAGAGAAGATGGCTGCAAAATGTTGGGTGATTATATTATGTGCGCGGCGAATTTAGACATATATCCAAGAGGAAGCATTGTACAATTAACTTTAGGAGAAGGAATAGTATGTGATACAGGTGGTTTTGTCGTTGATAATCCATATGGATTTGACGTTGCAGTCACCTGGACTGAGGAGTGAAAGGATGGCGGTTGTAAGTCTTAATGAAATATTAAGTTATATAAGAAAAAGAGGGGTTTTTACCAATAAAGATGGAGCAATTCAAGCTACGAACCTTAGCTCCAAGGTATTAGTAACAACAGGAAATTATATAAATTGGTTAGCCACGACTGGAAATGGAGCAATTAAAGTTCAGAGTCAGGTTATTGCTTTAAGATATTCTGATTCAACTAGAATGTATATAGACCATGATTACGCATATTATGGAAATACAATAACTAATATTGCTTCAATAACCCAAACAAGGACGACTGAAAATTCAGTGCCATATCATAATGCTACATGGAATAATTATAGGTATAAGACAGATAAAGATACAGAGAGTGCTAGATATAGAGCTAGAATTTATAGTAAAATGCGAGCTACAGGATATAATAGTACTGAAGGAATATATGATTACTGGCGCTTTACTACATATATTAAAGAAGGATCATCTAATACTGAAGTGAAAAAAAGTGATTTTGCTCTAAGACAAAGAGATGGAATCATACAATATTTTACCGATACTTCTACTTTCCATGCAACAAATAGAGGATATAATGGAGCAGGAGATGGAACATGGCGTGTACTGGCAGTACTTTTTAATTGGAGAACACGTGAAAGTTCTGACTCCGCGTTGCCAATATTGGGTGGAGTGTATAGTACTTCTTCTTACGGCGCTGGAGTTAGAATACATCAAGTTAATGGAGTACAAAATTTTTGGAGAGCAAATGCAACCTCAATAGCTTATGGTACGTCTACGGATGATGGAACTACTGTTACCAATGCATGGGTTTTAGATACTAATATTTTGAAAAAAATTCAATATACAGGTGCTAGGACAAATTATTGGGGAATTTATAATGGAGATACTTCTAAAATATTAGTTGCGGCGCATGATGCGACAGATGCTACGCTTTATACACTTTTTATTAGAAATGACTATATAGGCTTGCAGCAAGAACCAGATGGAGGTTCCGCAACCGTTGTATGGAGAGTACTACCAGCTACTTATATGAAAGCGGTTAAATCTAGTTCTACAGCTACTTCAGTTACAGCTGGAACAGTTGTTAAAATTCCAATTAAATCTTCTCTTTCCAGCGCGCACAGTGCCACGACAGAGTGTTTTAGTATAGCCAATGGCGGCATCAGAATTTTGAAGACAGGAAGGTATAAAGTATATGGATGTATTTATATAACCTCTTCTTCCGCTTCTGTTACTAGTAAAGAATGTCGTATTTATTTTGGAACTGATACATCTACTATGGGCAATAATACTCTAATTGGACAAGCTAGAGATAGTGGAACAGTATCGGGTACAGTAAGCGGTTCAGTGACAACTGCGCCTAATATTATAAATGTTACAGGAACTACTAGCTATGTATTCCTTGCAGCATATTGTACTGGTGCAAATTCGACAGTTAGCGAAAGTGACTCTGGTACTTATTTAATTGTAGAAAAATTATCTTAAAATATTTAAGGAGGAAAAGATGGCAGATAATATACAGCAAAGTGCTCAAAACATTCCTGTCGATAATTTTGAAGAAATTGCAATTCAAGAGGGTGCCGAAAAGGTAGAAGAGTATGAACTACCTGAAGGTATAGGAGCAACTTACCAAATGAGAACGACTGCTCCATCTTATACTGATCAGAATTGGATTCATTATACTCGGAATGGTTATAATTATTGTATTAAAATTTCTGGCGGATCATGCCTTCCAAACTGCGTAGGCTATGCTTGGGGCCGCTGGAGAGAATTGCTTGGAAAGTATCATAAACTAAGCCGTGGTAATGCTGAAAATTGGTGGGGTAATACTGGAGACGGCTATAAGCGTGGACAGACTCCAAAAGTTGGTGCGGTATGCTGCTGGGAAGGAAAAGGAGACCGTGCTGGCCATGTAGCTATTGTAGAAAAAGTTAATAGTGACGGATCAATTCTTACTTCTAATAGCGCATATGGTGGAACTAGATTCTATATGCTTACAATTAAGAAACCATATGGTTTAGGTTATTATTATCCATTTCAAGGTTTTATTTATTTACCCATTAGTTTTGATGGAAAAGAAGGTACAATTTCAAGTGGCGGTGGAGCGAGCGCAGCTCTAAAAACTCCTACTATAACTTATAAAGTACAGAGTGGAGACACATTATCTAAAATTGCTCAAAGATATAACACTACTATTGCGAAAATTGCGGCTCTTAATGCCATTAGTAATGTTAATTTAATTTATGTTGGCCAAAATTTAAAAATTCCTACTACTACAACTTCTACTTCAACAACAAGCAAGACTAAAACATTAACCGATAAAGTTATTACCATGTATGCTAAAGAAGTTATTAATGGTAAATATGGTAATGGCGATACAAGAAAGAAAGCTTTAAAGAAAGCTTTACAAAGTGCAGGGTATGCTGGAACAGATTCAGAGGTAGCAAAGATACAAAGTAAGGTAAATGCTTTATTAAGTTAATTTCAAGAGAAGAGGTATCTATATGGTAACCACAGGAAAAATTAAACGATACTATGGTCTTTCTACTGATACTAAACCGACCGACAATGCTGTTAGACCAAATAGTTTTTTTATTGAGTTAGATACAGATAATGTATATTATTGGGACGGCACTGAATGGGCATTAAAAGGAAATGCCCAGCCTACTGAAGAAGATGATCAGGTTAGCTAATAAAAAATAAAGGAAATTAAAATTAACTTCCTTTTTATCAAAAGTTGCTTTTTAAAAAATTTTGGTATTTTATATATCGAAATTAAAATAGGAGAGAATACAATGGATAAACAAGATATATTTAATTATGTTATGCATTCTCCATATAATACCAATCCAAATCAGTTAGCTACAATGTTAGAGAATTTGTCTAATGGAGAAGGAGGAGAAGATATGGGAGTTATTCATATTACTATGACCATGGAGGGTAATATTCCTGTTTATGGTACAGAGGAAACTGCTGAAGAATTAATAGCTATAGCAGAAAAGGATTGTGTTATTGCCGTAGGTAATGCAGAAATGGCTGGAACTACCATGAAAGCTTATTATATGCCATATTCAGTAACAAATAGTCAATCAGCCTTAGAATATAAATTCCTTGCACCAGGAGAAGTCACTGATGGAGATAATAACCCATATATTGGTTTTTCATATTTGACAGTAACAGTCGCCGACGGTGAAGTCACTGTATCTATGGCTATACTTTAACAATAAAAAAACATTAATAAGTTAAAAATTGCTTTTACTTAAAAATTTTGGTATACTATATATAGAAATTAAGAAAAGGAGAAATATATAATATGCCAAGACGTCATGAAAATGCTAGTGAAAGAATTGAAAAGCGCTGGAGCGAAGATTATATTCGTCAACTTATGCGGCAGTTGAGGGCTGAAAAGGAAAGAGATGAAGAACCGCAGAAGAAAGAAGTTAGAATAAAAAAGAGAAACGGCAAATAATTGCCGTTTTTCTTTAATGTAAATATTTTTTATAAACATTACTTATAAATGAGAATATGTGATTTGATAATTATTTATAGGAGGCAACTATGATAATGCCTGAAACTACACCTACCTTCATATGTGAGGTAGGAACTGAATATGTCACTGGTTTATCTAATTGTCGAATCGACATTCAACAAGGAACTTTACTTATTCAAAAATATTACAAAGAATCTGGTGTAGTCGTAGATGAAGAGAATGGCACAATCTGTGTAACATTAACGCAAGAAGAAACTTCTCATTTCGAATCAGATAAAAAATTAGAAGTTCAAGTCCATGGACTATTGCAGGATGGCACAGCCTGGAAAACTTTAACATATTCATATAAAGTTGGTAAGACCATCTCAGACGAAATACTTCAACCAGTAGATTAAGGTATATCAATGTATATTAAAACACAAGTTCCTGGAATGATCGAGCAGACAAAGATGACTATAGAGAATGATGATTTTAATATTCCTGTAGTCGTAGACAGAGAAGTTAGGCAAATGCAGGTAGAAATTGAGCGTAATGCTATACCTGCTAGAATTAAAAGCGAAGATCCGGTAAAATATAAAGTTTATAATAATGAAAAAGAAGTTCCTTGTAATTGGGATGGGCTAGTTGCAATAGCTACTTCTCCAACGGCAAAAGTTGTCCAGCATGATGATTATATTGAATTTATAGTTACTGATAAGTTCGGAACTACTACTGCAATTCTTTATGCTGGAGGCGGAACTGGTATAGTTGATTATGAAAAACTTTTAAATTTACCAAAAATCAATGACGTAACAGTAAAAGGGAACAAAACTTTAGAAGAGTATGATATTCAAGAATCTATGGATAGTATTACTCTTGCAGAAATCTCATTTATAACGGGAGATTAAAATGGCAAATAAAAAATATTTAGATTATGATGGTTTAGCCTATTTATGGAGTAAAATCATCGCAAAAGAAAGGGGAGATAATGCCGTAACTGTAAGTTCTGGAAGCACTGTTGCAGAAATGGCTTTTAATGCAGATTCTCCGCTATCATTTGTTCAAGGTAGTAATATTACTTTGACACCAAATGCTACAAACAAAACAATTACTATTTCTGCTGATGCACAACCGGAAAGTTTTACAAATGTAAGCTGGGATAGTACTGCTAAAGCTTTAAAGAAAACTTTAAATGGAAGCACTTCTAGTGTTTTAACTTTTACAGCAGGTTCAAATATTTCGCTAACAGCGAGTTCTACTGGACTTACTATTAATGCTAATGTCCCAGCTGAAACTTTTACAAATATTAGCTGGGATAGTAGTAATTTAAAATTACAGAAAACAATTAGCGGCACCACTACTGATGTAGTTACTTTTGGTAATGCCGCGATGGCCACAATAGCAACTTCATATGATGCTTCTGATACGACACAACCGGTTACTGGTGCTGTGGTTGCATCAGCTATGAGTGCTAGCGGTCTAACTAAATTTACTGGCGTACAAACTGATGGGGCAACTATCGTACCAGCGGGAACAGCCAGTGATTCTATTGATTTTATTACTGGTGGAGCAATTTCCTGGGCAGTAGCAGCAAAAACAGGCGGAGTAACAGTAACTCCTTCTATTAATTATGCTACTTTAAAAACTGGACTAGGATTAGGAACAGCCGCATATCAAGCATATTCTAATATAGTTACTGGAATAGCAAAAACTTCTAATGCTAATACTATTACAGTGACAAAAGGCGGTTCTTCTACTTCAACAATTTCTACTGGCGCTGCAGCCTGGAAAGGTGTCGATACAACAATCGCAGCAAGTTCATCAAGTACGAATTTACCGACTACGGCTGCAGTTGTATCATATGTTACTGGCGCAATTGGAGAATTAGAGGGCATTAAATTTGAAGTAGTAGCATCATTACCTGCTACTGGAGAATCAAGTACTATCTATTTAGTTAGCAATAGCGGTTCTAACCCAAATAGTTATGATGAATATATTTGGTTAAGTACTCAAAATAAATTTGAAAAAATTGGTACTACTGATGTAGATTTAACTAATTATATGACATATACAGCATATAATGCATTAGCGATGTCCACTACTGATATAGATGCAGCGTTAACAGCAGGTGAGGCATTATAAAACAGGAGATAATTATGCCATTAGAGAGTAATGATAATAAAAAATATTTAGATGAGGAAGGGCTAGCTTATGTCTGGAGTAAAATTAAGCCTTATCTTTTACCTGAAAATTTATCATTCCAAGTAAATACTGCGTCTAATCTCCTTTCTTACAAAACAGGAAGTCAAGCTAATTATTCTATTTTGGCAAGTCAATCTTGGGTTACTAATCAGGGATATACAACAAATACTGGTACAGTAACTTCTGTTAGAGTTCAAGCAACTGCGCCGATAGTATCCTCAGTATCTACGGCGCAGAGCGGAACTTTAAATACTACTATTAGTATTAACCCAGCTTCCACCTCTGCCGCTGGATCAATGAGTGCAGTAGATAAAGTAAAATTAGATAAATTTGCTTTAAGCAGTAGTGTAACTTCTGTAGATTTTGGTAGAGCTGGCTCTCAGACATCTACTACTGCAGTTTCTATATTTGGCAATACGACAAATAAAGTTGCTCTTGCAATTACTAATTCAGCAGATAATATTGAATATATGCTGGCCGCAAGAGATAATAGATTATTGCTTACTAATCTAGATACTTCTACTGGTGTGTGGTCAATTTATCCAGCATTTTTTTATAAAGCAACAAAAAATTCAACAGCCGTAAGTATTACAGCTGCGACTGTAACAAAAGTTCCAGTCTCAACAGTAAATGCTTCCTCTAGTGCTGCACAGACTACAGATTATTTTGCTATTTCTAATGGTGGTATTCATGTTAAGGCGGCAGGCCATTATAGAATTTATGGTTCTGTTTATATGAACTCTGCTTCTGGACTTACCAGTAGAGAATGTCGTTTATATTTTGGAACAGATACTACAACTATGAGTAATAATACTTTAGTTGGACAAGGTAGGGATGCTGGCTCAACGACTGGTGCAGTACAAACTACTCCCAATATTATAGAAGTTACTGGTACTTCGTCATATCTTTTCTTAGCCGCATATTGTACGGGAGCGACATCATCAGTTTCTCAGTCAACAAGCGGAACATATTTGATTATTGAGAAATTAGATTAATAAAATTTGAAAATTTTCTAGAATTATTTTATAATAAATTATAAAGTTGAAAAGGAGATAATTCTATGGAAACTATTTATCGGATAGTTCTAGGAGCAGTTATTACTGGGTACCTGGTAATGATTTATGATTATTGGAGGGCTAAGCATTGACTCCTGATAAAGATATGTTTCGTTGCGAAAGATGTGGTAGAATTTATAAAGGCGATGAAATAAGAGAGACCAGTATAGGTACTTATTGTTATGATTGTTTATGTTTGATTTCAGATGAACTGCTTATCGCAATAGATGAAATAGAAGAAGAAAGATATTAACGGTGATTTTATCACCGTTTTATGGGGATGAGAATGGTTTCGACACGGCTTAAAACCAAAGTGAACTGTCGTGGACGCGAGTTCGACTCTCGCCATCTCCACCATGGGTCGTTGCCAGAGTGAACGATTGGACTTGTCTGCAAAACAAGTATACGTAGGTTTGAATCCTACACGGCCCTCCAATATGGAGAAGTAAGCATAATGGCACTGCCGCGGTTTGCTAAACCGTTCAGCGGGATTCCGCTGTGGAGGTTCGAGTCCTCTCTTCTCCGCCATTTATGCGGGCCTAGTTTAATTGGGAAAATAGCGGTCTCCAAAACCGCAAGATAAGTGTTCGAATCACTTGGCTCGTGCCATGGGCAGATAGCTTAAGCGGTCTGAGCGCAGGTCTGAAAAACCTGAGGATGGAGGTTCGACACCTCTTCTGCCCACCATATGTTGGCTGTGGTGCAATTGGTAGACACACCGGATTGTGGCTCCGGAGTTTGCAAGTTCAAGTCTTGTCAGCCAACCCAAACAAGAAAAATAAAATTTGAAAAATTTTTAGAATTAATATATAATATATATGTAAGATGAAAGAAAGGAGAAAATCTGATGGGGCTGGATCTTATTCTTGAAAAAACTGATAAAACTCAAGTTAATAAGACGGATGCAGATTGGTATGAACTTGCTTATGGTCGAAAGACTTGGGGAATTGCAAATTACCTTGCTTCTAAATGTCCTGTAATTGATGGAGATTGGCTGTACAAAGTAACTCCGGAAGCTTGGGATGCTTTCATGGCTTATTTTGAAGATTGGGACATTCCAAGAATTAAAGAAATTCTCGACGAGATGGATTCTGATCCTTCTACTTTTGACCCTGATAATTTTCTTTATCTTGAAGAATTTGTTGATGGTATGGGACGTGGGCATCTTGGTGTTGAATGGGACGCTAATGCTATGATTAGATGGTATGAAGCCGATCCAGAGGTCCGGAAAGCTTTTGAAAATGATGATTATGTAAGACTTATACTATCTTATTAATAGCGAATCGTAACTTTAATAGATTCGGATAAGCGGCTTATGCCGCATATCGGGTTGTAGCTCAGCTTGGGAGAGCGCGTGATTTGGGATCATGAGGCCGCAGGTTCAAGTCCTGTCAACCCGACCAATGGAGAAATCCAAATAAGAAAGGCCCTAAGATGTGAGAATGGGCGAGGAGAATGTTTATGAAATACTACAGTGAACTTACTAAAAAGATTTATGATTCTGAAAATGAACTTCTTGAAGCTGAAAAAGCTCTTACTGAGTCTAAAGACAAAAGAGCCGCTCGTGCAAAAGAAGTAGAAGAAGCTCTTAAGGTAGCTAGAGAAGCCCAGAAAAAGGCTAACGACCTTCTTTCTGCTTTCGTTAAGGATTACGGCAGTTTCAAAACTACTATGAAGGGAACTGATCCATTTTTTTGGGATTGGTTTGATCTTTTGAAATAGTTCTCAAGCGGGTCAATGTTGACCTGCACTATGCGAAATTGGCGTAATGGCAGCCGCAGCGGACTTAAAATCCGCTTCTCGTAAGAGAGTGTGGGTTCGAATCCCACATTTCGCACCAATGTCTAGTGATGGACATTAAACTATCTATACAGCGTTAACACGGATTTAGTACTTAAACTACCACCGGCCAAGGCAATTAAGAAACGATAGTCAGAGATGACTACCCTCTTTCCAAACTTATAAGTCCTGGATATGTGGCTCAGCGGAAAACGCTATATAAAGAAGCGAAGTAAAGTACACTATAATCATATTCAATGCATTAAATGTGCTTACCGATCTGCCATGTGTAGAAACGGTTTTCGGGAACGTAAAAATGCGTTTCTTGCTCCTTTAAGTTTGGCAGAGTTCGTCGCAAGCAAACCTAAACTGCTATAATTGCGTCCAAAT
>AUXO018153741.1_pt1 | contig 11575 bp, 5 predicted proteins | sample 768731 | NCBI WGS metagenome assembly AUXO01 (sample SAMN02715735, study PRJNA202380) | gut metagenome | biome: sheep rumen | host: Ovis aries | place: New Zealand: Palmerston North | reverse complement strand
GCGTTTTATGAGTCGCTGGAGATGAAGCCTCTGAAGACGTATATGGAGGATGTGTTGTGAAGCCTGATCAGGATTTGATGGAGTTGAAGGCCGCCTGTATGGGCGGTTTTTCATTGCAATAAGTATAGTTAACAATAATAGTTATCATTTTATTAACATACTGTACGGAGAAAACGTTACATCCGGAGGGTATAATATTATTTATTGGGAGGTGCGGTCGTATGAGTATTGAGAAGATCATATCTGTTTCCATGGCAGCTGTTATGACGTTGTTGTTTTGTTTTTGAATAGGAATAATTGTTGCATCGAAACAGTATATTTTTTGTATAGGAGAATGATATGAAACGGAGAATCCCTATAATAATAGTTATTACATTTCTTATCTTCGGATATATTATTTCAAATGCGGCAACGTATTATGACCCTTCAGCTTCCAAATACAATTGGGAGCGTGTGGAATACTCTTACGAAGGTACGAGTAGCGACGAACAGATCAAGTCTTATTTTATGTACAGCAATTGTTTGTTCCTTCAAGATGCTACAGTATTAAATGGTGAAATGGCAAAGATGTGTGTCGCTTTAGCAGCATCAGCATATGATCGTGATACGATTAATGATGTTTTGGGTTTTCATTATGATGAGAAAAATGATGCCTATGAGCGTCGTTATCGTGGCTTGATGGTCGATGAAATTTTGAGCCAAAAAGTTAGCTATGAAAGAAAACTAACCTATGAAGATAATGACTATGTTGCATATACGATTGCAAAAAAAATGGTGGATGATTATACCGTTTATTGTGTTCCAATAAGAGGAACAGCCAAAAATGCTGAATGGTTTAGTGATTTTAACCTATATGATGAGAATCTTAATGGTGGTAAGGATCATGCTGGATTTCACAAGGCTGCCAGTATAATTTATAATGAGTTGTTCGACATTATAAATAGCGATGATGTAGCCTCAGACAAAACAATACTGTTATTTACTGGCCATAGTAGAGGTGCTGCTGTTGCGAACATTTTGACATATCAATTTACAAGATGCACTAACATACCAGAAAAACAGATTTTTGGTTATACTTTTGCATGTCCTTCTGTGAGTATGGCTACCGATAAATCTTTAAAAAATCTGTTCAATTTCAACAATCCCGGCGATTTGATTACGCTTTTACCAATGGAAGATTGGAAGGATTGCAAGTATTCTAGACATGGTCAAGACATTGATGTATATGGATGTTCTAGTCTGCCTATCAAAGATAATGTTTATAAACAATTCAAAAGGATTTGTGGTAAAACATGTCTTTCAGAGGATAATCCATACAAATTATTGGATTTTTTACATGAGAATGTTAGTTCCAGAAAAGTTTTTTTATCTGATAAATACCAGGTATTATTTAAATTTATCGCTTATGCTTTAGGTGGTCATACTGACGTTTCACTATCAAGTTTGATTTGGAATAACAAGTTCACATTAACAAAAATATTAGGAATCCATGTGGCAAAGTTATCAATTCTAAAAGTAACCGGTGTTTATGAACTTTTCGCTTTAGCCCAGTCTTTTGACTCGATTTATCAAAAAATGGTCGGTTTTATCGAAGCTAATGAAGAAACCTTAAAGGCTATGACCAAAGATGGTTTTAGAGATTTTTATGACGAGAATAAGAAAATGATTGATGATATTTCTGAATATACCGGTTCAGAGGTAACTAGTGCAGCAGTTTTGCTCGAAAGCAAAACAATATTGAATTCGCTGTTATACTCTCTAAAAAGTGAATTTCCTGTTTGCTTTGCATTAATTAAGATATTCGTTGATTTTGACGGGAAACCTTTATCAACGATTTTCCACGCTCATACACCATTCTTTTATGTTGTCCTTGTAAATACATTATACTTCGGCTATGAAGGTTGGCGAGAATATGATGGTAATGAGACTATAACCATTGATCTAAAAAGCGAAAGAATCGGTGTATTGTCTATTGGAAGCAATTGCTTCTATAAATGCAACAGCCTTGAAAGTGTAGTTTTGCCAGATGACTTCGGTGTTCTTTGTTCATATTGTTTTGGAAGCTGTGGAGATTTGACGAGTGTATCGCTTCCTCTAGAAATAAAAAGAATAGAAAGTGGTGTCTTCTGCGATTGTACGAAATTACAAGGGACTTTTGAGTTGCCTGAAGGAATACCATTTATAGATCAGGACACATTTAAGAACTGTTCTTCGTTGGAAGGTGTTGTAATACCTGAAAGCGTTGAAAGAGTCTATCCTTTCGCATTTTCTAATTGCAGTAATCTAAAAGATATTACTCTTCCAATTGGAACTGAGATTTCCAGATCATATAGTTGGGATAAGTATGCAGATGTGTTTAAGGGATGTACTTCTATAAATCATGTTACTCTTACAGGTACTGGGAAAATGCAGGATTATATCGGTGAGTATAATGATCTTTATCAATATACTCCTTGGTATTGTTCTGGTTGCGATAATCTTGTTGTTGATTTGTCTGAAGGTATAACAGAAATAAGTCCTTATGCTTTTGCTTATTCGAAAGTAACTCAAGTGAATTTTCCAGAATCACTACAAGGAATCGGATATGAATCATTTAGGGGTTCAAATCTTAAATCTCTATCTTTTCCTCATTCGATAGGTATTGGGTATAGTGCTTTTGCTGAATGTAAGAATCTTTCGGGTGAAGTAGTAATTTCTGATGGTTCAAAGTATTTGTCATCAGGAGTCTTTGCAAATTGTACATCTTTAAAGAGCATAATACTTCCTGAAAGCCTAATAGAAATTGGGCCTTACGCGTTTTCTAATTGTACTGGATTAAAACATGTAACAATTCCCTGCAATATAAAGATTCCGAATAATGGAACATACAACACTGACAGTTTCTACGGATGCGTGAATATTAGCAGTGTGAATATAATTGGAAAAGGAGAATCGCAGGATTATATACATTTGGATGATTACGGATATTATGAAGACAATTATAAGTATACTCCGTGGTACATAAGCGAAGTTGATAAACTTGATATTACTATTGATCCTAGGATCGCAAGAATCGGTAACTATACGTTCTGCGGATGTGATAATATCAAAGATATTTCTTTGTCAAACAATGTTACTTCAATTGGGGATTATGCTTTTGAAGGTTGTAGTTTTTCGAGTTTCACTATTCCAGATAGTGTAGAAACTATTGGAAAAAGTGCATTCTCCGGCTGTTCAAGTCTTAATAGTATTTCAATTCCAGGGAAAATAACCACAATTGAAGATTACACTTTCGCTTCATGTAAGAATCTTAAGAATATTATTATTCCGAACAGCGTGAAAAAACTTGGAGATGGTGTATTTTATGCATGTAGTAATTTGGTTAGTGCTACCCTGCCAAATGATATTACTTCAATTGGCAGAGAGACTTTCTGTAATTGTGTAAACTTAACAGATATAAAGATTCCCGAAAATGTAATCTCTATAGGAGTTACAGCATTTTTTAACTGTTCAAAGCTAGAAGGAATCATCATTCCATATAATGTATCTTCTATTGGAGATTCAGCGTTTGGTAATTGTAGTAATCTTAAGTCTATTGCAATAAACAGATCGGCATACAACTCTAAAGCTTTTCCAGATTTGTCACAAAATGTATTCCACTATTATTACAATGTGTCTTATGCAAATAACGGACATGGTACAGTTTCAGGTAAAGGAAGATCTTACGGTACCGATGTAGTTAGTCTGACGATTATTCCTGAAACCAGCTATGAGATTGTAAAAGTTATTTGGGACAATTCCTATAAGACTGAGGAATTAACTCCTGATGAAAATGGAAATTATATTATGCCTGATTCAAACTATTCTGCTGAAGTAAGGGCAACTTTCAAGAAATACTATGAGATCTCATTAAATGAAACTACAGGCGGCACAGTTTCTGTTGATAAGAAAAAGGCGAGTGAAGGGGAAGAGGTAATTGTAACTGCGGTACCATCTGCTGGCTACTACCTCTATGACATCAAAATAAATAATAAAACTATAATTGGTTCATCTTTCACAATTGGCACTGAAGATGCTGTTATTGAAGCTACGTTCAAGAAGATTGAATACACAGTATCAGTAAAACAACCTGAGCATGGAACTGCCTTTGTTGATATGGAAAAAGCAGTTATAGATGATGAGATTACTGTAGCAGTTTCTCCTGATACCGGTTATGAAATTGATGTCATAAAGGTCAATGGTATAAAAATAGAAGGCACAACTTTCAAAATGTGCCCTGAAAACGCTGTCGTGGAAGTGTTCTTTAAGAAAACTAAGTACAAAATAGATATTAGCATTTTCGGCTGTGGTTCTGCTACTGCGAACAAGGGAAAGGCTAATTACGAAGAGGATATCATTCTATGTGTTAAGGCTGACCCTTGTTATGAGCTTAAAACCATAAAAGTTAACGGCTATGTTTTGGAGGGCACTACATTCAAAATGCCTGCCAAGGAAACAAAGGTCGAAGTCATATTTAATGTGAAGCCTCACGAACTTGAACAGTTAGTTGGTAAACCGGCTACGTGTGAGGAAGATGGTGTTGAAGATTGCTATAAGTGTAATGTTTGTGGCAGGCTGTTCAGTGATAAAGAGGGAAAGACAGAAGTTTCAGAACCGAAAGCTATTAAGAAACTTGGACACAGTTGGGATGATGGTGAAGTCACGAAAAAACCTACATACGGTGCGGAAGGTGTTAAGACCTTTCACTGTACACGCGATGGGTGTACCGCCATAAAGACTAATCCTATCCCAGCAAAGCTTGAACATGAGTACACATGGTTTGGTGATGATAATGGAAACATCTATTGTGAAGATGAGAATGGCAACCGCGTGACGGAATGGCTGGAGTTAGATGGTGAGAAATACTACCTTGATCCTGGGCGGGATGGCAAAATGGTAGTAGGTTGGTTCAAGATTGACGGGTACTGGTACTTCTTTGATAAGACTTCCGGTGTCATGGCTACCGAATGGTTGAAAGAAGGCAAGTATACATATTACCTTGATCCTGAAACCGGAATTATGGCTACCAAGTGGAAGCTTATTGGCAGTAAGTGGTACTATTTCGGGTCGAGCGGACATCGAGTTGCCGGATGGAAGCAGTTAAGTAAGAAATGGTATTACTTTGATAAAGCCGGTGCCTTGGTCACCGGTGCCAAGAAGATCGGCAAGTATTACTATCTCTTCAACAAGAGCGGCGTAATGCAGAAGTCCGGCTGGAAGAAGGATTCCAATGGCAATACTTACTACTTGAAGAAAGACGGCAAGGCCTATATCAAGAAGTGGGTCAAGAAGTCCAAGAAGTGGTACTACTTCGGCAGCAACGGAAAGATGGTGAAGGGAAAGTCATTGAAGATTGGCAAGAAGGTTTACAAGTTCAAGAGTGATGGTGTATGTAAGAATAAGAAATGACAAGTAGTTATAGTTATAGCTTGGGACCGTGGTGGTAAGCCATCACGGTCTATCTTTATTAATGAAGAGTTTTCTGTTTATTTACATGAAGAATTGTAAAATTATTATGTGTAGTTGTTTGTTTTTGAGGAGGAGAGAGTATGGATAAACATAGGAAGTTGATTTGGCGTTTTTTCTTTAGTTTATTCGCAGTGTCTTTTATTTTGGTCTCGAGTAAGGGAATTGTTGTTAATGCAACAATATCGAATAGTTATAGTTTTATAAATTCGTATCTGAACGGTTACTCTGTTGATGCCATTAGAGCTGTTGGTGAACTGCAGGATGTAAGAAATCCTGATAATAAAAAGGACATGGTCATGGGGGAAAATGGCACCATTATCATGTTTGCGGATCTCTCAGGTAATTGCAATTATTCAACATCCACATTGAAAAACTTGCTTCAAGCAATGAATAGCACTCTTAAGACCACTGGTATTGAATTGTATGTCATACAGATAAAAGATGCTGATGATCAGACAATTGCTGATAATTTGAATTATAACAAGATTCCTGCCAATGTGTTTGTTCACAACGAAGGATATCAGATCATGAGCGTTAGTTCTCACCTGAACAATTTGTATAAGAGCTGTATGGCTGCTGCCGTTGAAATGGGCAAAGCAACAAGTAATTGGAGTTATACTCTTCCAATGATAGTTTTTGCTGATAAGTGGGATTCGATTGCTGAAATATCAACAGCTACGCCAGATGAGAATCAGATAACAACATATATGAAAAATGCCGGTTATGAAGTTGATCTTGGTTTTGAATTTGGAGTTCAGTTATTAGGAGGTGAAGTATCTTATAGATTAGCTTATGAATTGCTTGACAAACTCAATGACTTGAGAGATAAATCTGGACTTAATGCTCTCACAATGGATGCTGAACTTCTAGATGGAGCCATGCTTCGTGCGGCAGAGAGTTCTATTCTATACACATCAAGTCATGTTAGGCCTGATGGAAGTGGTGCTTGTACTGTATCCAAACTATGCGTAGGAGAAAACGCACTAATGGGTTGTAATACTGCTGAGATAGCATTATCTACTTGGAAGAATTCTCCTCCTCATTATACTAATATGATGAATCCTGAATACCATTCAGTAGGAATAGGTGTTTATATCAAAGATAACGAGTATTATTGGATAATGGATTTAGGTCGTGATCTATCTAAAGAAGCAAGCAGAAATGTCCTAGAGAATAACGTCGATTATAAGGACTATGAAATCACGGCAGTCTCAACATATGTAAAGCCGTATGTACGATCAACGGATGTGTTGATGAGTCCTGGAGACAAACTTCCAATTAATATCTATGTGTCACCATGTAATGGACATGAAACAGAAGTGTTCTTTTATGTAGACATTAAGACTTCAAATGATTCTGTTTGCAAGATTTCAGATAATCAAAAGGAAATGATTGCTGTTGGGAAAGGCAAAGCAAAAGTATCATTTTTGGCAGGCGGAGAGTTTATTGCGATTGAAGTTACTGTAGATAATTCGATAAAGGCTAAACTGGATGAAATAATGAAAACCACCGGGTTTAAGCCAGGAGGTTCTCCGCCCTCTAGTTACCCTAAATATAAAACCTGTTTTGGATTCTGTAATGTTTTGGTAAGAGAGCTTTTTGGCCATGACCTTCCTAGTCAGTCAAGCCATGTTTATTCTCTGGATCCGAGTTCTGATTTGTATCAGATTGGCAGTACGTTGACTATCGCAAGCGGAACTCTTAATGAGGACACGATTAAGGCATTGTTTCTACAGTCACGGCCAGGTGATATCATACAAATGGATTATACCAAAAGTGATGGAACCGATAGTCGTCATACGATGATGGTGTATTCTGTTTCTGATTCTGGGGTTGTATGTTATCATGCCGGTAGTTCAGAAGTGTATTTTGGTGGCATGTGGACTTCAGATGGTTCCCGTATGAATTGGAGCAGTTTTACCTATTTCCTAAAAAAATCTGATGATGGAATCAGTGTTTATAGATCTAAACACACATCTGAAGTGACACCACCTGGTAATGCTCCGACGATATCTGATGTTATTATTACAAATCGCACAAACTCTTCTTATACAGTTTCCTGTACTGTTTCTGATAACGGAAATGGCGTTTCGTCTGTTAAATTCCCGAGTTGGACATATTCAAGTCAAGAAAATGATCAGAATAATACGATATGGCATAAGGGAAGTAAAGATGGGAATACTTGGTCATGTACCATCAATAAGGTAGACTATAATAATGAAGAGGGCGATTATATTACGCAGATTTATGCCTATGATGATTATGGTAACAGCAGTTGGGTTGATGCTGGCATAACATCAATAGAGTCATCTAAACCGGTTATATCAGATGTAGTTGTGAGTGATATATCAATTGAAGGATATACAGTATCATGCAAAGTAATTGATAGTGGTGGAAGTGGTTTGGATAGAGTAGAATTCCCAACTAGCACAGAGAGTATACCTTTATCCGAAATCTCTAAGCCTTGGCCTCAAGGGAGTGTAGATGGTGATAGATACACGTATCGCGTAAATTCATCTGATTATGATGATGAAACAGGCAATTATTATACTTGTATATATGCTTACGATTGTTGTGGTAATCTGAGCAAGTATTCGCTTGATGTGGATGTTTGCAATCCCGCTGAACCAGAATATAATGAGAATGGTTGGAATGAAGATGAAAAAGGATATTTCTACATTAAAAATGGTTCTAGGATAACTTCTGATTGGTTGCTCATAAATAAGGAATACTACTACTTTGATATAGAAGGGTATATGGTCACTGGTAAAGCCTTTATTGGCAAGTATTGGTACTATTTTAATGCTGACGGAATAATGAGAACTGGGTGGATTGATTATGAGAACACTTGGTACTATGCGACCAAAAGTGGTTCATTCCAAACTGGTTGGAAGAAGTTAAGTAATAAGTGGTATTACTTCAATAAATCTTCTGGAGCAATGATAATTGGTGCAAAGAAAATCAGTGGAAAGATTTATGTATTCTCTTCAAGTGGAGCGATGATGAAATCTGGTTGGAAGAAAGATCCATTGACAGGAGATTGGTATTATCTCGATAAAAATGGAGTTGCTTTGACCAAAAAGTGGAAGAAAACCGCAGGCAAGTGGTATTACTTAGGGGCAGATGGCAAGATGCTTGCCAATACTTCCCAAAAGATTGGTAAGAAGGTTTATATGTTTAAGAGCAATGGAGTTTGTAAAAATCCGTAAAACTCAATTGTAGAATAACTAAATCAATATGTGGGAGAATTTCTATGAATGAATTTTATAAACTAACATCTTTGTCTCTTATATCTGCAATGGCTCTCGCTATGTGTTCATGCACGTCTGGAAATACTAATCAGAGCGTGGTAAATAATGAGGTGAATGCTACAGAGGAGACAGAGGAAGACTCAGATTTCAACAGATCAACTGATGTTGGTTCTTTGGAAACCGTGGAATCAACTACGACAGCATCGACTCCTACACCTTCTCCTTCACCAACTCCAACGCCTACACCAACACCTACGCCTACACCGACTCCGAAGCCGACTTATAACAAGAAAATTATTGGAACTATAAGCGAAGATGCTATCGCATATATGTATACAAACGGATGGAACAAATCTGAACAGTACAGATACGATGTTAACGGCGATGGTATTGAGGATTGGATTGCTCTTAAAGGAACAAAATGGATGATATCGTTTTCGCGTAATGGAAAACTCGGCGCTTTTATGATGGATCACTGGAATGCTGGAATGACGCCAAGTTATTCCACAAAGAAGAAAAAATTCATACTGCAATGTGGCAGAGCCGGTATGATGGATATTTTGGCAGAGTGGTATCTAAGTTTTAAAAAGAATAAACTTGTAACAGAGGCTTATTATGATGTCGATCCAGACTATTTCGGTGATGACGACACATATTCCTATTTATACTATGTAAATGGCAAAAAGACCACAAAGGCTAAGTTCAAGAAGTTTGTTAAGACGTATGGTTCTATTAAGGAACTCAAACAAGCTAAAGGGATTAAATCCAGAGACTTTAAAGTTGATCCTGTATTGATCTCGGATATTGGTGCTGCAATACAAAAGCACCTTGGTATTGGCAAGAAGAATGTTACGGTTAAGGACATCAATGGTGATGGTATCAACGATTGCGTAATACAGTATAAGCGGTCAAATGTTAACCGCAAGATGATAACTTTCGAGGCGGAGACCGTCAGAGAGTATAAGTTCGCTTGTGACTGCACAATTGTATTAGTGTCTTCCGGCAAGAAGATGTTGGTTAAGTATTTCAAGCCAAACGATGCGAAAAAATATATCAACAGTTTAGGATGAGAGCAAAAACCATACGAGGAGAGAAAGATATGAATAAGCACAACGTTATGAGAAACGGGATAATTATCTCTCTGATCGTTGCAATTAGCATTATAGTATTTACTGCATGTAACTTTTATAAAGATAACACAGTCCCTACAACACGAGCTACTGTTGCTACTGAAACCACAGTTACCACCATTGATAAGAGTTCTGTGCCAGATGTAGTAGGGATGAGAAAAGATGATGCCATCAAAACTCTTGAAGGTAGAGGACTGTCTTGTTCGGTTATAGAGAATGTTAACAAAAATGTACAGGAAGGTACTGTTTATCACCAAAGCGTTGCCGCCGGCAGCAAAGTGGTTGACGGTACTGTCGTTCTGCTCCATGTGGCAGCATCAAAGAACGGTGGTTCAGTTCCGTCCGCAACAACCACAGATGGATTAGTTATGCCCAATGTTGTTGGAAAGATGAAGGCTGCGGCTATCAAGCTCCTTTCTGATATGGGACTGTCATATTCAATTGTTGAGAATGTTAACAATAGCGTTAAGGAAGGTAGTGTTTATCATCAGGGGGTTGCAGCAGGTACTCAGGTTAGTAAAGGGGCTGTAGTGCTTCTCCACGTGGCTGCATCGAAAAACACATCACCTTCTGAAACTACCACTACCGAGACAACAACTTCGCAGACAACGGTAGAATCAACATTGCCTTCCGAGACGACTACTGCAATAACTGCCACTCCTACACCTAAGCCAACTCCTACACCTAAGCCAACACCTACCCCTAAGCCGGTTGTTAAGGTCAGAAACGCTGTGAACAAAACATTCAAGTTTTATGGACACAAGTATACTTACAGGATACCTAAGGTCAGCATATCAGGTGTGGATACCTCTTCAGTAAATAAAAAGATAAAGAGGGAATTAAGCAAATACAAATGGAATACGGAAGAAGAACCATATAGAATGGAGTATTCATATTATATCGGGAAAGGAGTTGTTTCCATAATAGTCTTCACACAGAATTGTGAGCTTGATGCAGATTTTGAATCCTATGCTTATAATATCTCGATTAAAACCGGCAAATTGATGAGCGGTAAAGAGGTAATCAAGGCTTATGGCACGACAGATAAGAAGTTTTTCGCGACGGTGAGGAGTATTTATAAGAAGACGGGGGATGGCTTTGGTAATACAAAAGATCGGTACAGTAAAGAATGCATTAGGACGAACCTTAAGCGGGTGTCCTATAAGTACATTCAGCCATTTATCAACAAGAAAGGACAGCTTTGTTTTTTGGGCTATGTTGAATATGGAGCAGGTGTTGGTGAAGGAAATCTAGAGTTTAACACGGTAACGAAGAAACCACCTTTTACAGTTGGATAGTGTTCTTTTTCAGCCCGATCTCATTGTAAGGAGTCTGTTGGTTTTCTAAATTACAATGAATTGTTGAGATTAAAGGATAACCTATGAGAAATAAGTTGATCGCATGTATTAGCTGTTTTGTAATCCTTGCAGGGATTGTTGCAGGATGTGCTGGATCTGCAGGTTCGCAGAAGACCTGGTTTGAAGTTCATGGCTGATTCTTTCGCCGCTTGAGCACCACCAATTCACCACCTGAGCACCAGCGCTATTCGCAATTCAGCCCCGGCGTTTCGCGAACGGGCACTGGGGCTGACGACAACTACCTCTTTCTCTTGTGGCCGGTATTGCCGTGAGATTTGAATACGAATCCGTCACGCTTGAGTTTGCGAAGTTTGGAGCGGCTTATTCCTGTGCGTCGCTCCAGTTCAGC
>AUXO017470524.1_pt1 | contig 11575 bp, 19 predicted proteins | sample 768731 | NCBI WGS metagenome assembly AUXO01 (sample SAMN02715735, study PRJNA202380) | gut metagenome | biome: sheep rumen | host: Ovis aries | place: New Zealand: Palmerston North | reverse complement strand
TTGCCCAATAGTCACCCTCAGCAACATAATTCTCAAGTTGTTCCCTTGCATCAGAGTCTACCAAGGCATGATAGTCAATGGGGAACTGCCATTGGTTGATGAAACCACGTAAATATAGTTTCAGGTTCTTTGCCCACAGCACATTCTTTCCATCAGCCGCACCTATAATCATATTGAGACCTGCCTCAACATTTTCTTGGCTGTTGATAAGATAAACGCCCAACAATGTGATGGCAAATCCATTATTGTTGTTGGCCGCCTCTATTAATTGTCTTCTTGACGTTCCGTTCATTATTTTTTGTTAATTATGCGTGTTTTCTATTATTATGAAGTTGCAAATCCGTTTGATGACATAATAAACCAAAAGAATTCAACTCCATGTTGCATATTTACTATTTTAGTGCTGCTTCTATCACGACATTATTATCTACGAAAGAAATTCTATTTAATGAAACCATGTCCAATGTATGTTTCAATTGTGAAATATTACTAAGATTAACAACCAATATTCGATTATTACGCTCCTCCACAATATTGGAATACTGAGGCATTGATATTTTTATGTATTTAAGAACAGCTCCTATTAAAATGTCTTTTCCGATACCATTTTCATATTGCAAAGTTATTCCGTTGTTTTTCACTTCTTCCACGGACAAATCCAATGTCACTTGTTTTGAGACCAGAGCCACAGCAGATGTAAACAACGATTTTATAATACCAAATGGATTTTGTTCTTTTCTTGGAACTTCAGCATTTACATTGGCTCCAATTCTAATGGTATGACTATCGACTGTCTGTAGTGAAATGTCTTTACCATAATGGTTTAAGACATAATTCCTAATATCTACATGTGATATATGTAATTCCATGATTTCTTCATTGCTTATTATTATAATCTAGACAGAACTGACAAGGCATAGCTTGATATAGAGTGTTTGCCTGAATGCAGTAAATCAGAAACAGCATTTTTAAATAGTCCGTCAATTACAGAAACATTTCCGTTGGCATCCTTCCAGCGCTGCTCATATTTTGAACCTACTCTTTTAATAGCTAAAGGTAATTCTTTATTCTTATAAAGTTGCCTTATGATGGTGGCAGCAGCAACGCCAAGTACTGCTGCGATGGCTATACCAACAGGGGTTAATAAGAATGTTCCAATTCCTATTCCAAATGCGATTGGGCCAGCCGCAAGTAAAACACATAATCCGGCAAAAGCCCACCAACCAGCAGACTTAATAATACTTGTTAATGTTGAGACCAACTCTTCGTATTTCACGTCAAACAACTCATTTAGGTTTGAGATAGAGTTGGCCTTATTAACTACATCAACCATAAAAATTTCGAATGAATCATACTTATTCATATTGTTCTATTTTTAAAGTGTTTAACATTAGTGTAAATTTCTCTTCATATTTTTTTAATTGCATTTCAATTAATGCTTTCGCCATATTGTCTGGCATGTTGCTATAGAGACCGATAGGAGATTGATAATGATCAATTCTATTAAGATTTTCACATAATTCTGAAAGTAGTGAACAATCAATTTGTGGAAAAAAAGATGAGTCGAACAATTTTACTGCAAGGCGAGGAAGACGTAAGGCACACTCATACACTTGAATTGCACTGTTTCGGAATTCATTTACAAAACCATAGTACATGAAACGTCCCCAATATCCTTTACTTATAAAATCTTCATTATTTATATAAGTACCATTTGGTAATTGTTCAGATAATGGCAATATACTCAAAGAAGTATAATCCTGATATGCACTCATCAAAGTGCTTCTACGAAGTAAGGGGTCTGAACAAATCAGACCATCTTGCAATTCTTGAGTAGCTCTTTCTAAAGTAGACATTTTGCTCTGATTGTACTGATAAATACTCAGTGCAATAAGTTCTTCATTTTGCTTCGTTATCTGTTGTAGCAGTTGTTCCTTCTTACTGTTGAAGTAGGTGTTTATAGCTTTAACTGATAATGAAGCAATAGCAATTAGCGGATCCATATTAAGCAATAGTTATTCAATTACCATTTGTTGTAACTCGCACATTATTAAGACTACTCCATGAATATTTCTGGTTGATATATTGAAGTAGTTATTCCCATTGAGTGTCCAACTTCTTGTGTTCGAAGATATAAAGTCGTATTATTTTTAAACTTTACAATAACAATTGTCCCATCAGGAAAATCTAGAGATATTTCAGCAGATTCTATTTCTTCTCTTTTGAATTCAACAGAATAATCCAACCAGTTATTGAAGAAAATACTACTTGCTATTTTTCTTGTTGCCCAGTCAACTCCCATAACCTTGCTACCAATTGAGAACACCATTTTAGCATTTGCCTTATTATCTTGGGGTATAATCAAGATTCGCTTGTTTGTTACGCAGCAAATGAGATGTTGAGAAGAAGCTTCTTCTGTAATAAAGTGGACTTTTCCAAAAGCTTCGCCAATCTCTTTTCCACCATTTTTCATTATTTTACAGTCACCGTGTGCAACTAATACAATTTCATCAGATGCAGGTTCAAAACCATATTCACGGACATTAACGGTAATTTCCTCGTCATTGCTATCTTGTGATGGAGAGGAAAACATTTCTTCTAAAAAATCAAAAAATCCCATAATATTCTATTTAAAAAATTTCATCAACTTTTCAATGCAAACCCTTGATCTCACTTTTTATTTGTCTCAAAAGTATATTATTTGTTGTACTTGTCTAGTATTCCCTTGAAAATTTCATCTTTTGCGATGTCACTCGCCAATACACCAAGAGCACTGCTAGTTAACCCACCCATTATCTGTGTAATTACATTCTTGTTTAAATTATCAAACTCACCACTAAGTTCCTGCCTAACAGCTAATGACACTTTTTTCCCCATATTTTCAGGCAGATTTGACACTTCATATGCAATAAAAGCAGCTAACAATGGTGCTACAATCCACCAAAAAGAGATACTTCCTAAAGCAGGAGCGACTAATGCTATTAAAGCTGCAACAATTTTTACTGCAACTAATTTCTTAATGGTTGTGGCAAGCATAGTTTTTACAGCAGTTGTAGCCATAACTTTTGCTACGGCCCCTTTTAAAAAAATTGCCATATTCTTTAACAATACTACTGCCACGGCCTTTGATATTGGCACTGATGCTGCAGCTGCAACCACATGAGTTGTCAAAGTATGAATAGAGTCAGATGCAATTTGAGATATATTTATTTGCATAGAATCTTCCAAAGCATGTATAAGATGGCTTGTTAGTCTTGATTTTACCGCAGTAGGAAGTGGCCCTTTTGAAACATCAATTATTTGGTCTGCCAATTTGTTAACAAACACCTTGTCATTCATCAATTGCTGCAAAAGTGGTTTCGCTAAAGAACCTGCGTTTTTGGAATAGAATTCCTCGAATTTCTTAGTTACTAATACTACAACACCGTCTGTTAGCTTGGAATCTAATTCGTATCCGTCATATTTCTTTTTTCTAAGAAATGCGATTAGTCTATTAACATAGCCTTCTAGTATCTCAGATGGTTCCCATGTTGACCTTACACTTCCATCTGAATAACGTTCTACAATAGTAAGACATTCTTGCCAAGACCTATGCGAAATATAGGAATTGATGGACGATTCCACATCATCCAAAAAGGGTGTTTTTTTCTTGCCCAATTCGGCAACCATAGATTGTACTGTCGACATATCAATATTATTAGGATGTTTTGTATTGTTGTAACTATTCCATGCTTTCTTAAACCCCATAGCCAAAATGCCGCCAAAAGCAATATAAGTAACGGCTTTATTTATATTCGAAATCGGTTTGTCCATTGTTGTTGCAGTTATTAATGGTAATATCAATTTCTTATACTTTCAAGCTGTTGTAACTCATACTGGGCTTGTATTAATTGACGCTCATATTGGTATTTAAGCTCCAACTGTGAACTATACGCGATATGAGAAGAAACATCCATGCCCTTGCGTTGCATCATTCTAGCATCCCATTCTGCTTTTTCTACTTTTGACTGCAAATCACTTATGGTTTTCTGAAGAGCTGATATTCTCTGCTGTCTGTTCAATTCGGGGTTCGGCATTTGAATTCCACCATATACTTCATTGGCCAAATTCGTACCAGCTCGTATAGGCACATAGCATTTCTGGCAAACACCCGTACCATTACAGGTTGGGCAGGCAGAAATGGTATGAATATGCTGATTCCTAATCGTTCCAGTACCATTGCATTTCACACATCTATGACTACCATGACACTCAGGACATTCGCCTCTACCACAAATTTTGAGATTCAAGTCCCAGCGTTTCTGAATTTTGTCATTCTTTCCGAGTATAGCAAAGAAGTCGCCTTGGCACCAATCCCATCCACATGTGTCATAGTTGAATGTAAATGATTCGTTAGGCTTTAGCTTCAACCTTCTGCGAATCTGCGTAGGTTGCTGCCCTGTACTATCAATGATGGCACAGTCAAAAGTCTCAGGCATTAGTATGTTCTTACAGGTCAAGGTGAAAGAAATCGCTTTTTTCCCACCTTGATGCAGAGAAGTAAACCAATCGAAAGAACCTCTAAAACTCATATCATTGATTATATATGATAGCTTGGCATATACTCAAACGTTCTTATTTTTTGAATTTCCTGAGAATTTTTAATGCACCTTTCAGATTCAAATTACTTTTACCTCTTGGCTTGTTCTTATATACCCTTTTCGCTACATCCCAGGCTGTTGGATTACTTGTTTGACAAGTCCAGCCTCCTTGATAATAGCCATTTACATATAATTCAACAGTGCTACCTTTCTCAAATTCCACACCATTTGCTTTGTCTATGATTATAAAATCACCATAAGCCCATACTCCACTTACATCTATTTGTGTGTTTCCATTAATAACAAGTGAAATGTTAGTGAGATTCAAACCATAACCATATCCATTTCTTGCCTGATTTTGGCAATAGAAATAGATCTCCTTATCGAACCATGCATCTGGGTCTCCAGAACCAAACCCAGCTGCAAATTGTGCTTTTATGTTTGTAGAGCACAATAAAACGAGAAGTAACAATACTTTTCTCATAATTATCTCCTTTTTAATTATTTAAATCCATTTCCAATGCCTGTTGGTCCACCACCACCACGATAAGGTCTTATTGGAATGTCGCACCGCTGGCATGTGCCTGTGCCTCCACATGCATCACAGGTCTTAAACTCCCATATACGACCAGGTGGGTATATATGTCCCTGACCATGGCATTTTCGACATTGCTTCGTGCCGTGACAATCTGGACACTCGCCAGGGCCATATTCTTTCAGATTCAGTTGCCATTTCTTCACAATCTTGTCGTTCTTGCCAAGGATTGCGAAATAGTCATGCTGATACCATGTCCAGTTCTCTGTGTCGAAATCAAAGCGATAACTGCGACCAGCCTTAAATGTTAATCCCCTAAAAAAGAATGGTTGCTGCCCGAATTCGTCACTAATCATACAATCTACGGTTTCGCTTCCAAACCAGTTCGTATTCTTTAGTACAAACGAATAAAGCAAAGTTCCTGCTAATCGCTTTTGTGGATAAAGTTCAAATTTCCCGCTAAAACTCATACTCGTTGGTCTTCTGGTTTCATAATTGTAAATTCCTCAGCAGACTTTGCCCAGCTCGCAAGAGTGTCATCTACTTTCTGCTTGATTTCAGGAGTAACAGACTTCTTGGCCCTCTTATATGCAAGATACAAAGCAGTTGCATTATCGAGATAGCCCAAAACACCATAATCTTCCTTAGGGAGGAAATCATTTGGCAATAACTGATAAGCCAATGCAGACCCTATTATCAGTTTGTTAAACTTCGACGTTTTGTCGCTCATCATCACAAAGTAAAGTTCCAACATCATTCTTGTTGTTTCTTTACTTCCTTTAGCAGCCTGTCGCTTAATGAATTCTAAGGCTTGCTCTCCTGTATTTATGATTTTATCATAATCTACATTTTTGAAGAATTTTGCTATTTCTGTAATTGGATTGTCTTGCATTTTTTTACTATTTAAATTATCGATAATAATACTTGTAATTGGCCACATTATACCAATAATAGTGTAGATTTTCTATTCAACCATATGATTGGAATATCGAGCCCACAATACTCAACTTTTTCCCAATGTTTTCGATATTAACTCTATGACATAACTAAGTCCCTTCTGAATCCATTCTCCAATTGATCGTATCATCTTATCAAAGAATGCTTGTACTTTAATAAATACGTTGGGTAGTACATCTCGAAGCCAATTTCGAGCACCATCAAGAACAGCTTTGATTAGGTCTGGATCATTTGGAGATACGCTATTTCCACGTTCACTAATCTCTTTAGCTGCACTCATGTCAATACTGACCGCTGACCAAATCTGTTCATCACTCCATTCTGGATGAAGATTCTTGTAATACTCATATTTCTCGTTGTTCATCATCTCAGTTTATTTTAAATATTTTGCTATTAGAATTCCAACAAACTGTATTCCATTCTTTGCCCACTCTGGCAATCTCGAAATCAGTAAATTTAAGAAATCTGCGACTCGCTCAAAAATCTCAGGTAAATTGTCTTGAAGCCATTCTTGTGCTTTATAAAGGATAACACGGATAAAATCCACATCAGTAGGTTGAGCTTGTGGATTCTGAGAGATGGCTTTATCAGCACTCAGCATTACACTAACTTGTGTCCAGATCTGTTCGTCAGACCATTCTGGATGTTGTTCTTTTAACTGGGCAAATAATTGATCTTTGTTCATACTATTTAAAATTTTGATATTAACTTTTGTATTGTTTCTACAGCCACGTTAGCTGCATTCTGTATCGACGATACTATCGAATTAAATGATTCTTTAACCTGTTGGTATAAATCAGGGAAATTGACACTTAAGAAATCCTTGGCTTTTTCAATTGTAGCAATAAGGAGATCCTTTAAAGCCTCAAACTTATTCCTTGGCGGTTGTAAATTCAGTGTTATAGCCACAAATGTCATTGCCTGATTATGAGACCAGTCAGGATGATTCTTCATCGCCATATCATAATAATCTTTTCCTGCAGCAGGAAGTTTATTATAATCCTTTCTTTCACCTTCAGTCATAACTTAAAAATTATGATTTCCCTAAAAATCGATCAAAACCAACAGCAGCCATATAAATAAAGCCGCGTTTTCCTGCATTGGTTATAGCCATCAGTACATCCTTCAAATTATAGTCGTAGGTGGCAGAATAGAATACAACCTGTTCTGGTTTCAATGCATCCTTGGAATTAAGCAAAACCAATTTCTCGTCTATAAGCTTGGTATAAATATCCTGTCTCTTTTGTCTTATGCATTCAACAAGCTTCTTGGTTGGTTGATTATTTATGGAATCCCACATGTATTCCGGATCATCAGGGGCATAGGATTCTCCTATGATGTCCACCTTATTTACCGCAAGAATTAAATTGTCCATAATTGCATTGCAATCACATATTGGAAGTATCATTTCTTTGAGAATTCTGCAATCGTCTCCAATGTTGCGTGTATTCGCTTTAATAATATATACAATAACATCGCATTGAGGGAGGATTTCTTTATACAGATTCATGTACTCTGCATCTTTTTTTCTGCTTTGTAGAAGACCAGGCATATCAAAAATAGAAAGATTAAACCCATCTCGCATTGGAAATATTTTCTCTATAACCTCTGTCGTCCCCTCTTCAATGTCTGATATTGGAAGATTAAGACCAAATACGTGATTAAGAGTTGAAGATTTGCCCACTCCAGACTGGCCAATTACGGCAACACGGAAAGGTTTGCCTGTAATTTCTTCATTGAGCTTACTCATTACATTGTTATAATCAGCTTCTGTAACGCTCGCTTTTCTGAAAATTGCAGCAAACAATTTTTGGATTAGGAAGGAATAGTTTCTTGCCTCCTCCTGATCAGCCTCTTCTCTTATTACTCTATTTGCCATAAATACTTACTCCATTATACGTTTTTTTAAATTGTCTATGCCATAGTTCCTGAGAGCACAAACAGGAATGACTTCAAAAGGGAGGAAATCTATATCTTCTCCAAAGTTCACTTTAATTGTAGCTAATCTTCTTTCTATTTTTCTAAGACAAATTTCAGAAGGCACATTTTTCACCATATCCCACAACTGATCCTCTCCACCAGAATTGTCAACTCCAGCAGAATCTATCCTGTTTAGTGCTATTGTAAACTTGACGTTTTTGTTTTTAATATGGTTTTTAACTGAAAGTAATAGGTCTTGGGAGGTCGTGTCTGTTCTGTCCATACTTACAACAAGGACAATATGATCTGCTTGACTCACTGCATAATCATAGAACATCTGATATTTAGAATTATTCGAAAATTCTCCAATACCAGGAGTGTCAAATGCAATAATTGCTTCATATTCTCTTGTGTTCTCTAACGTCATAACCGAATACAACTCTTTAGTACATGACACTAAAGGGTCTGTGTTAAAATGGGAACCGAAAAGAGAATTAATTAAACTACTTTTCCCGAATCCCGTCTGACCAAGAAAACATATGTTGTAAGTCCGCATATTTATTTGTTATTAACCTTCTCTATAACTCCCCTTATTATGACTGTTTTCTGAACATTGCCATCAGTGCTTTCTGTAGTCAAAACCCAACAGGGTACTAGAACCTTATATTTTTCTCCATCTACAGGTTTGCTTCCGTCATTAACTACATAATTGGTATACCGTCCGTCTATATATGTAAATGTCTTGACGCTATCACATTTCACACCCCAAGCCTCAATCTGTCTCTTCCATGCAAATAGTAAATCATGATCATTAGAGAACTTTAAAGTGAATTGTCTCCAATATTCAATAAGTGTCTTATCATTAACGGAAACTATTTGTTCTGTCCAAGATTGACGATTGAATGTATTTTCCCCCATATCTCTTAGCAAAGAGGAAAAGAAATTAATGTTGTTGACAAAAGGAGTTTTAGGATTTCCACTCAACTTCAGTCTGTTGTGAGTAACTTTTTTTCCCCGTCTCTTATATACATAATAGCCAACTATCAACGTAGCTGCGACACAACTTGTTAATAATAATGTATTTCCTATTCCCATTTTATTCATAATAATTAATCCATTTACTCCCCACCTTCAATAAGACCTGATGTATCCACTCCAAAGAAGAGCCCCCCTATGCCAACTGCAGCAGAAATCCAGCGGGACCATTTGATGCCATTTTTGGCACCTCTAATGGCAGAATTTGTAGCAGCTCTCCAAGTAGAAGGTTCATTTTCATTCATTTCATTTAACATGTCAATAGTGAAGCTGTACAATTGGGCAACTTTATCTATGACATATTCGGTATTTAGGTCATCTAGCTCAATGTTTTCTAATCTCGTATACATCGCCCAAAATTCGACCCCACTTCCAAAATTACACTTTGCTAATGCATAACGTGAATCATTGTCATGAATTCCATTACTTAGTGCTTCTATAAACTTGGGCCAAGCAGAACCTATTGGACCTACGGTGTCTTCATTAAGAGCTTCTCGGATAGAATCAAAACAATCATCTCCGAGATAAAAAGCTAAGAAACCACTATGTTTGCCAGTTGGATAAATATAATAGGTGATTTTTACCTCTTTGACAATTAGTTCCCTCCCTGCAAACAACTCGTCTCCTTTCTCTATAAAAAAAGAATTAATTTCTGGCTCATCGTGATAATATGTATCATCGATAAAAAAATCAAATGAATGACGTTCTGGCAATTTCATATTCTAAAAATTTAAATTATTAACTATTATATGATGGCTTAAGCCTTATTCTATATCCAACAAAAATGTGCGATCAAACAACAAAATGTATCATCGTCCATATATTAAAATGTGAACAGTTTTACTATTTCTTTCAACCATATGCAGAAATATTTAATTACCACTCATAATCAACGACGTAATCATCGTAAATAACAGGCTTGTCCCAACCATTTTGATTGCATATCTTGGCAATGAAGTTTTGCATGATTGGTGTAATGAGTCTCTTCCCATTGCGATATTCATAGAAGTAGGTTCTTTTAAACTCACTAATGAGTTGAGCCTTCACCGTATCACCCATCTTACGAGGCATATCCTCGAACAGATGAATCATCTCTTTTCCCATCTTGACTTTTTGGTCTTTAAGGAACATAGGACAGTTATTGCCTTGCACCGCCTCACTTGCCAAATTTACACTTTTTTGTACGAAGGTGTTCTGAGGAACATAGTCCTTGGCAATCCAACGTAAACAATGCTCTCTGCGGTAACATTCTTTGTTAAAGCATACTATAAAGCCATGCTTGGCTTTATCCTTGAGTATTGTTAATTCATTAGCATTCATAATTGTTCTTAAGTTATGGGGTCAAAATTACGAAAAATAAATGAAATAAACAAGAAAAAAAGCAAAAAAAAACAAATTCTATTATCTGCATGTCCAACGTGTGCGGACACAAATCCGAACGGCTCGGACAAAAATCCTTTTAATCTGGATTTATTTAAAAAGCTTCGATATACATTTTCTGTAGTACAAGTCCAACTAAGATATCATGTTTATTAAATCTACCCACAATTACAATTTATGATTCCGTCCAACATGATAACTATATAAAAAGGCTTTAAAATAATTAGAAAAGGCTGCTTAAGAACCCTATGATACAACCAAGCAGGGCTCCAAGCCAAACAATTGCACTCAGTTCCTTGTTCATTACTTCTAGGATAATTCGCTCAGATTCTTCCATATCCATCTCATTGATGCGATCACGGATTATTCGACTTATGTCAATAGTAGAGAGAATCTTTGGCAGATGAACAGAAATGACCTGTCTGTATCCATCAAGAAGGATATGGCGAAGTTGCGTTAGCTGCTCATCGTGACCTCTGAGTAATTCACAGACTTGCGTATCAAGAAGTTTGTCTGATTCCTGCCCGATAAGATTGGTGATGATTTCTTCGGAATTGTTGCTGATAATCTGGTTGATATGCTTAGATAACAGATGTTCGGCTGGCTCTTGTAGGAGAATTAGGAATTGTTCTACGTTGAAGGCAATGCCAAACAAGCTATTCTCCATCTTACTTATAGCATGTTCCACGGCTGCGTGTGCCAGCATATTGCCAAGGTTTGAATCAGCAAGACGACCATGAATCTGGGCGGCAAGGTCGCTACCTGCATCAGCCTGAATCTGAGCAAGGTCTTGACTTGAAATAAAATGACCAAGGAACTCGCACAGCTTCTCACCATTTACCTTCTGACGCAAAATAAAGGTGTCGTATTCATCTCCTATCTTTGTAAGCATATCCTCAGATAGGAGGTTCTTCTCCAGGACTTCCTTGTTCATCAGGTTCTCGCTGATGGAACTGCCAACAGCTTCTGCTATACGTCCACGCTCCTTGGGTATAAGTCCAGGTGTGAATGGAAGTTTCATTCCAAACAGATGTTTAGGCTGGTGTGGCCTGAACATCATCTTGATTGCCAGCCAGTTAGTAAAATATCCAATGATGCCGCGCCAGTGAGCGGTCCGAGGAGATAAGTGAACTCTATATTCATAGCTATTCAGTAACAGTGATTATAC
>AUXO015100120.1_pt1 | contig 11575 bp, 9 predicted proteins | sample 768731 | NCBI WGS metagenome assembly AUXO01 (sample SAMN02715735, study PRJNA202380) | gut metagenome | biome: sheep rumen | host: Ovis aries | place: New Zealand: Palmerston North | reverse complement strand
TGCTACCTCCTCTTGAGTCAAAGTGTCCTGCTGGACTATCTGTTGAGTATCTACCGGCAGTTCCGCTTCGGCAATCAATTCCTCCGGTTTCTGGGATCCAGTACAAGCCACAAAGAGAACCGTCAGAAGCATGAATGCCCACAATAACTTTTTCATACAACCTAAACTCATAAAAGTGCTGCAAAAATACATACTTTATTTGAGATTTGCATTTTAAATTGCAATTATTTGTTTAACTTTGCACAGATTTTTAGAAAACATATATTTTGCTATGATAGAGAAGATTCAAAAACTTCTGGCAGAAGTAGATAATTTGAAAGCACAGAATGCTGAAGAACTAGAGGCTCTGCGTATTAAATATTTGAGTAAAAAAGGTGAAATCAGTGCATTAATGAACGATTTCCGCTCTGTTCCTGCAGAGCAGAAGAAAGAATTAGGAATGAAGCTGAATGAACTGAAAACGAAAGTCACCAATCATATCAATGAACTGAAGGAGGCATTTGCTACTCAAGATACTGGGGCAGACGATCTGGATTTAACGCGTACTGCTTATCCTATTCCTCTGGGAACCCGACATCCTCTGAGCATTGTGAAGAATGAGATTATAGATATATTCTCCAGAATGGGATTCACCTTGGCCGATGGACCTGAGGTGGAGGATGACTGGCACGTGTTCTCTGCTATGAATTTTGCAGAAGACCATCCAGCACGTGACATGCAAGATACGTTTTTTGTTGAAGCTCATCCTGATATCATTTTACGCACGCACACATCATCTGTTCAAGCTAGAGTGATGGATAAGCAACAACCACCTATTCGTGTAATATGTCCAGGACGTGTCTACAGAAACGAAGCTATCAGCGCTCGTGCTCATTGCTTCTTCCATCAAGTTGAGGCATTGTATGTAGACGAAAATGTCTCTTTTGGTGACCTGAAACAGGCTCTACTTATCTTAGCACAGGAACTTTTCGGTGCTGACACTAAGATCCGTCTTCGCCCTAGTTTTTTCCCATTCACAGAACCTAGTGCTGAAATGGATATCAGTTGCTTCCTTTGCGGAGGTAAAGGATGCTCATTCTGTAAAGGCACTGGATGGGTGGAGATTCTAGGATGCGGCATGGTAGATCCAAATGTTTTGGAATTGAATGGCATCGACAGCAAAAAATATAGTGGATGGGCACTTGGAATGGGTGTTGAACGTATCACAAACCTGAAATATCAGGTTAAAGATTTGCGTATGTTCTCAGAAAATGATACCCGATTCTTGAAAGAATTTGAATCAGCTAATTAATTATAAAACGGAGGTCACTTTGAACCTCCGTTTTTTGTTCTGCCATGAAAAAACAAGAATTTTACAATCAAGTCATCGCTCTCTTTGAGGAGCACATGCCTATAGCAGAAACAGAACTCCACTATAACAATGCTTTCGAGCTACTAGTGGCTGTTATTCTTTCTGCACAATGCACAGATAAAAGAGTCAACATGACTACACCGGCTTTGCTACATGATTATCCTAATGCTGAAGCAATGTCCATGGCTACTCCAGAGATTATCTATGAGTACATCAAAAGCATTTCCTACCCAAACAACAAAGCTAAGCATCTTGTAGGTATGGCAAAAAAACTATTAAAAGACTTCAACGGAGAAGTTCCTGATAATAGAGATGCACTCATGTCACTTCCTGGTGTAGGGAGGAAAACTGCCAATGTAATAGAATCGGTTGTTTTCAACAAATCCACCATGGCTGTAGACACTCACGTCTTCAGAGTAAGTCACCGCATCGGTTTAGTGCCTCAACGGTGCACTACCCCACTAAGTGTGGAAAAGGAACTAGTTAAATACATCCCTGAAGAGAAAATACCCAAAGCACATCATTGGCTTATCCTCCATGGTAGGTATGTCTGCACAGCTAGGAATCCGAAGTGCCTAGATTGTTTCTTATCAGACCACTGCAAGGAATTTCCCAAGCAATCACTTTTTGCAAGGCAGAGTTCACAAAAAGCTACAAAGCTAAAGAAATAGCTAATTTTTAAAGAAAAAAATTCTTTTTTAGTAGAACAAATTACTAACTTTGCGGAAATTAAAGATTATGCGATAATTTATTAACTCATTTAATAATAAACAAAATGACAATTGACGATTACAAATTTGCTGGCAAGAAGGCTATCGTACGTGTAGACTTCAATGTTCCATTGGATGAGAACGGTAAGATTACAGATGATACCCGTATCCGTGGTGCTCTCCCTACCTTGAAAAAGGTTTTGGCTGACGGTGGTGCCCTGATTATCATGTCACACATGGGTAAGCCAAAAGGCAAGGTTAATGCAAAGTTCTCTCTGGGCCAGATTAAGGATGCCGTAGCTGCTGCTCTGGGTGTAGAGGATGTAAAATTCGCTCCTGACTGTGCTAAAGCTGCAGATGCTGCTGCTGCACTGAAACCAGGTGAGGTTCTTTTGCTGGAGAATCTTCGTTTCTATCCAGAAGAAGAAGGCAAACCAGTAGGTATCGACAAAGAGGATCCTGCATATGATGCTGCAAAGAAAGAGATGAAGGCTCGTCAGAAGGATTTTGCTAAGACTTTAGCTTCTTATGCAGACTGCTATGTAATGGATGCATTTGGTACTGCACATCGTAAGCATGCTTCTACTGCTGTTATTGCTGACTATTTCGATGCAGACAATAAGATGTTAGGTTACCTCATGGAAAAAGAAGTTAAGGCTGTAGATAACATCTTGAGTGACATCAAACGTCCATTTATCGCTATCATGGGTGGTTCCAAGGTTTCTTCAAAGATTGGTATCATCGAGAATTTGTTGGGTAAGGTTGACAAACTGATCCTTTGCGGTGGTATGACTTATACATTTGCAAAAGCACATGGTGGTAATATCGGTGATTCCATCGTTGAGTTGGATAAACTGGATGTTGCTTTAGGAGTAGAGGAACTGGCAAAGAAGAACGGTGTTGAGTTGGTTATGGCTCCAGATGCTATCATCGCAGACAAATTCGCTAACGATGCTGTTCAGAAGGTTGCTCCATCTAATGACATTCCAGAAGGATGGCAAGGTTTGGATGCAGGTCCAGAAGCACAGAAGAAATTTGCTGATGCTATCAAGGGCTGCAAAACTATCTTGTGGAACGGCCCTGCTGGTGTATTTGAATTCGACAATTTCTGCGACGGTTCACGTGCTATCGGTAACGCTATTGCTGAGGCAACTGCAGAGGGTGCTTTCTCACTCATTGGTGGTGGTGACTCTGTAGCTTGCGTTAACAAGTTTGGTCTTGCTGACAAAGTTTCTTACATCTCTACTGGTGGTGGTGCTCTACTTGAGGCTATCGAAGGTAAGGTGCTTCCAGGTGTAGCTGCAATCAAGGGATAAGCTTCATTAAAATAACTTTAAAAAGGAGGGGATTTGAAAAATTACCCCTCCTTTTTTTTGCCTTTACCTAGGGATATTGTATTTTTGCTGACATGAAACAGATAATCCCTTTTTTAGTTTTGATATTTATAGGAACAGTCTTCGGATGCAAACCAAACCAAACTGATCCTGAATTACGCATTGCTGATTCACTACGTGAAGATTCTATCACGTTAAAAATAGGCTATCTTCCCACTCTTGAATCTCTTCCACTACTCGTGGCTGAACAACTAGGATATTTTAAAGACTCTAAAATTAAGTTACTCCAATTTGATGCAGGAATGGACTTGGACACAGCAATCCTCAACAATCGTGTTCAGTGTTCAACCAGCGACTTGTGTCGGGCAATCTTGCTAAACAAAGCCAACCCTGACATTAAAATCATCAGTAAGACACAAGGAACATACAAACTGATTACAGCGAAAAACCAACGAATCAGGAAGGTTAAAGATTTAAAAGAAAGACTTATAGCCATTGCACGTAATGAAATTTCAGATTGCTTGCTAGATAATATATTAGAACATGAGCAAGTTGGCACAGATATTGTAAATCGTCCTCAGATTAATTCTCTTCCACTTCGCAGAAAGATGATATTTTTTGAAGAATTGGATGCAGCAATGCTCCCAGAACCCTTTGCCAGTGAATGCCTGCTAAATGGAGACCACAGCATAGCATCTAATAAAAACATTGATACAGAATTAGGATGTTTATTGGTAAACAAACAGGCCTCATCGGAGTTTTTGGATCAAATGAATGTAGTGGCACACGCTTATAATGAAGCAGTTAAACACCTCCAAAAGAGCAAGGTTGATCTTACGGTTTACTATGACATTAAGCCAGAAGTAGCTGACACGTTGGATTTCCCAGAATATGAGCCACTAACATTACCAAGAGAAAAAGATATAGCTACTGCGATAGAATGGTTAAAAGAACGTAATTTGATACCAAGACAATTCAAAGCAGACCATTTCTTGGAAGAGCGTTACCTAAATAAGTAATTTATGGATTCAGCAACTTTCAACGAATACTACAGAGATATCTATTCAGCACTCGAGAAACAGTGCCTAAACCAGGCGCTGAAACATCTAGAAAACCTGCTATATACGAACCCAACCTGGCCATTCCTAGATGAAGTCATCCATATCCGTCAAGCCTATGATGGATTATTAAAATATATGGAATTGGGGCTGAAAGATGAATCCAGGAAATCACAGTTCCAGATTTTGTTACAACGCGCTTACAAATTGTTGCATCAACTTAAAAGACATTTTTTAAAAGAATCACAACATACATTATTCCATAAGACTTGGCTAACCGTAAGGAGGCAAAGCTACCAAGATTGGATGATACAACTGGAGCAAGCCCAAGTTTCCGAAATGATGTACAAGCAAGATAATGAGGCATTCAAAAAAGAATTAGAAAATCATGAAAGAAATGTAAATAATCTTTTTGACCAAATTTGGACATCAAGTTTATTCTCTGAGATAGACATTCTTGAACTACGTGCCTTGCTAAATTCCACCTTAATTACAAAGGATGATAAACTTTTATGCATCTCAGCACTAACCTTGCAACAAAGTTTTTGTCCGGATTCTAATGTCTTATCTATATTGTTGGAGCTTAGCCTTTCTAATGAGGTAGAGATGGAGATTAAAATTAGGGCTATTATTGGATGGCTTCTATGCCTAATGAAATATGAAAAAGAATATCTGCTTAGCGAACAATGCAAAAAACTAATAATTCAGAATTTTCAGATTAACAGCACACAACAACTTATCTGCAATGCGCTGAATGATTTTTATTTATCTTTAGAAAGTAAAGAACTAATCAATAAAGTGCAAAATGAAATTCTTCCATTGCTAAACAATGAGAACTTGCTTACTGGAGATAAAAAGGATATGGATAGAATTCTACAATCTTCAATGAAGAAGATAGAGAAATTAGTCAATTCTGGTGCTGATATCCAATTCAGTTCTTTCTTCCAAGATAAAAACTACCCATTCTTCAAGCAGACTTCAAATTGGTTCTGCCCTTTCTCTGAACACCATTCGGAGACAGAATTATCTATGCGTGAAAAAAAGATGGAAAATCTAAAAGTGCTGTTGAAAAATCCAGGACTTTGTGACAATGACAAATGGTCTTTATTCTTTAAAACTAAGGGAATCAATATTCCACTCAATATACAAGGGCTAAGTCCAGAAGATATTGAGAATCTAGACATAACCATAACTTCTGAAATTTACAGTAGGAACTATATACATGACTTATTCCGCTTTTTCAACCTTTATCCATATCGTTTAGAATTCGTCAACCTACTTAAACAGGATTTTAGTCCTGTGGTACATACTTTTTTGCAGAAACTTTTATATGACGAATACCTATTTCTCTTAGCTCGTATTCTTTTCAGCAATAAAGTATACTCTGATAGTATCCTTATAGCTAAGAAGTTCTTGTTAGATGAAAAGTACTCATTACAAGCATATAAATTGATAGCAGATTCTTATCGCTTGAAGAATGATTTTGAGCATGCCATTGAGTATTACCAAAAAGCTTATTCATTAAAACAAGAGGATGGCCCACTTTACATGTTGGCTCAATGCTACAAGCAAATACAAAAGTTCAAAGAAGCAGCAGAGATTTATCGGAATTTGTATGAGAATAAACCAGAAGACAAAGCTATATGTAAACTATACGCAAGCAGTCTCATAAAAAGCGATAACACAAAAGAGGCAATTCCACTCCTTTATAAAATCATGTATATAGATGAGAAAGAATCAGATTTCATTCAAGGCTCTCTAGCTTGGTGTTATTTATTAGAAGGGAAACTAGAAGAAGCCTGGGCTGCTCATGAGAAGATAAAGAACAAGACTCTTTCCGACATGCTAAATGGAGGACATATTTGTTGGGCAATGAACGATTTTAAGAATGCCATCCAATTCTATAAGTATTTTTATAGCAAAAGTCCTGATAAAGCAAAAGCTAAAGATAACATGGAGAGCGATCTTAAATATATGAAGAAATATGGATTAAAAAAATTTGAGCTCCGTCTTATTCTGGAAATCTGTGAAAATTAGAGACAAAAAGAAAGCATAGAAGCAATCTTACCAACGAACTTTCGCCACCAAGAACGTTCTTTCCATACCTCATCTGTAAGCAGACGACTATCTTTTACATCGTTCTCAAACATGGTCACTAATTCACCTGTGGTTGATTTATCAAAAATCACAACATTCAATTCATAGTCATAACGGAGCGAACGACTATCTAAGTTTGTAGAGCCTACAGTACAAAATTTATCATCCACCATCATAATCTTGGAATGATGGAAACCACCATCATAAAGATAAACTGTAGCTCCACGTTTACGAAGTTTGTTAACTTCATTATACGCTGCATCAGGAGTAAAAGGAATATCACTCTTACTTGGAATCATAATCTGTACGTCAACTCCACGATCAATAGCACGTTTCAATGCCTTCTTTACTTTATGAGTAGGTGCAAAATAAGGATTAATCAAAAGAACCCTCTCATTGGCTGCATCCAAAGATACAGAATAAAGTTCACGCATTATCTTAGGGCTCTTCTTTGGCACTCTGTCTAGGACTGCAACAGATGCTTTATTAACCTTAGATTCTAAAAGTGGATGCAATGGGATAATATTACCATTTTCATCTGTAGCCTGATTTATAGGTCCTGCTCTATATTCCCCCTGTTCCTTCGCATCTTTCCGGAGTTTCAAGTCCATCAGATGAACAGCATTATTCCATTCTTTGGGAGTTCCTTTTAAATGAAGAATTAAAGAATCTTGAGCATTAATAGGCTGAATCTTTGCTGGTTGTTTATAATCATAATTACGTAAATCCTGCTTTGTTTCTTTCTCCCAAGAATCTAAAAATGCTCCTTGCAAATCTTTCACTGCACTTCCTTCAATGCGAACATGCATATCTCTCCATTGACCTATTTGGGGTAAACCTACTACATAATAATCAGCCACATTCATACCACCTGTATATGCGACTTTATCATCGACAATTACAATCTTTCTATGGTCACGAGGAAAAATATGATTAACCCATGGGAAAACGACTGGATCCCATTTGAATAGTTCTATTCCTAAATTTCGAATAGCATTAACATGACGTTTCTTCAAAGGACGATTATTACTCATATTTCCAAATGCATCATAAAGAGCACGGACACGAACTCCTTGCTTTACTTTTACAGAAAGTAAATTAAATAATGCGTTGGCTATAGAATCATTGCGAAAGTTAAAATATTCCAGATGAACAGACTTTTTTGCATTACGAATGGTTTCAAACATATCCGTAAATTTCTCTTCACCGCTCTTTAATAATTTAACTTGATTGTTCTTATGAATATCTATACCCTGGTTTGCCACCCAGTAATAAACGATGGTATCGCTGGATAGACGTTCCTCCTGTGCTAAGCAAAAGTTAGGCATACAGGTCAGGACTAAAGCAAAAAAGAATCCAAATAGGTACTTCATTCTCTCAAAAAAGTGCACAAAATTACGGAATTCAGTTGAAACTGCAAAATTCAGAAACAACAAAAGGGGGCTTTAGCTGCCCCCTTTTATGATTTCTATATCCATTACTTACGCTCTTTCCAAAGTTTAGTCATGTCTTCCAAAGTCTTCCCTTTGGTTTCTGGAACCATCTTCCATACAAAGAAAGCTGCAATCACACAAATAACTCCATACAATCCGTATGTGAACCAATGACCGAATCCATCACCAGGAGTAAGTTCGATATTAAACATTGGAACAAATGAAGTGGAAACTATCCAGTTAAAAATCCATTGGAAGGCTACAGCTATAGCTACAGCTGCACCACGAATAGTGTTAGGGAAAACCTCAGCAATTAGCACCCAACATATAGGACCCCATGAAAACATAAAACTAGCGGAATATACCATGATGCTTGCCATACATAGCAGTTCCAAGGATGGATTGCCGAAAGTAACTGCTACACCAAAGGCACCCAGAGCCATTCCTAAAGAACCAGTAATTAATAAAGGCTTTCGTCCCAACTTTTCAACGGTGAAAACAGCAACCAAGGTAAATGATATATTAACTATACCATTGAAAACTGTCACCATCATAGGATCTTCCATACCCATATCTGCATAGATACGTGGAGCATAATATAGAACAGCATTGATTCCAACAGCTTGCTGGAAGACAGAAAGCATAATGCCAACGAATATACACATCCAACCGTATGTAAGCAACTTTTCCTTCTTCTCTGCAACAGTATTCTTGATTTCAGCTAAAATTTCTTTAGCTTTTGTAGAACCATTTATTCTTGCTAATACTTTTTCAGCCTTTTGGTCTTGACCAATCATAGCTAAATAACGAGGAGTTTCTGGAACAAAGCAAATCAATAAAGTGAACAGACCAGCAGGAACGGCTTCACTTCCAAACATGTAACGCCAACCAGTTTCAATAGTCCATGGGTCACTTCCTGGAGCTACCTGATTTATTCCATATCCAATGCTTTCAATCACAGGATTTGTATGATCGCCTAAAATCAAAAAATTCACAAAATAAACAACCAATTGACCAAAAATGATAGCAAACTGATTCCAAGACACTAACATACCACGTATATTGCTTGGAGCTATTTCGCCAATATACATAGGGCAAATAGCAGATGCTAAACCGACTCCAACACCACCAATTACCCGATAGATGTTAAACACGATCAACAGGCTCAAGCTAGCTTCACCTTTAGGGAAAATAAATGACTCTGGCTGCATACTGCCCAACGCAGAAATAAAGAACAAGACGCCTGCTATAATCAAAGATTTTTTTCTACCTAAATTTGTAGACAGCCAACCAGAAATACCACTACCAATGATACAACCTATCAAGGCACTGGAACAAGTAAAACCATGCCAAGTGTCGGTGTACACATTACCCATTTTCATAAAAAATGCTTGCAAGCCTTTTTCTGCGCCAGATATGACCGCCGTATCATAACCGAAGAGTAGTCCTCCTAATACAGCTACAAGCACAATACTAAACAAATACGATTTGCTACCATCCTTTTCCATATTATATTTTTAAAATTATTATTCTCTGTTATACTTCACAACTGAAAGAATCAACAATTCCCAAAAGTTTTTTCTGCTCGTCCACAACTAAAACTGCATGTATTTTATAATTGTGCATCATTTTTTGAATTAGTGCAATTTTCATATCTGGTTTCACACATTTAGGATTTTTAGTCATGACCTCCTGTACTTCCGTTTCAAAAAATCGTTCACGGATATTCTGCATTGCACGACGTATGTCTCCATCTGTGATAATACCACAGATTCGTTCTCCATCCATAATAACACAAAGGCCTAATTTACCATCACTGACATGAAGTATTGCTTCTCCTAAATGCATGGTAGGAGGAATAACAGGCAAATTTTCTTTCCGCATTACATCCCCCGCTTTAGTCAACAAGCGACGACCAAGACTTCCTCCAGGATGAAACTCTGCAAAATCATTCGCCTTGAAATGCCTCACTTCAATAAGTGCACAAGCTAAAGCATCACCTAAAGCCAAGGTTGCCGTTGTAGAACTTGTAGGAGCCAAGTTTAAAGGGCAAGCCTCATGCTCAACTGAAACACAAATATGTGATACACTGTTTTTAGCCAACAATGAATCTTTATTTCCAGAAATGCCTATAATAGGAAGTTTACGATGTTGAAAATAAGGAAGCAAACGAAGCAATTCATCTGTTTGGCCTGAATAACTTATCATGATGACAACATCACCATCAGAAACCATACCCAAGTCACCATGAAAAGCATCTAAAGGATTCATAAAAAAAGCTGGGGTACCCGTACTTGACAAAGTGGCAGCAATTTTGTTTGCTATATGCCCACTCTTTCCAACACCAGTAACAACAACTTTCCCTGAACAATTCAGTATTAGATTCACTGCATTTTCAAAATTTTCATCAAGTTGGCCAACAACCCCAAGAATAGCCTCTGCCTCATCCCGTAAGCACTTTTCTCCAACACTTCTTACATCTATCATAATAAAGAAACTATTACTTTTTCAAAATCTTTTAAAAATAGCATGTTAGGACCATCACTTTTAGCACTTTCTGGATTTGGATGAATCTCGAAGAAAAAGCCATCAGCACCAAAGGCCTTAGCTGCTAATGCCATCATTGGCACAAACTCACGATTCCCCGAAGTATATCCTCCACCACCGCCTGGACGTTGCACGGCATGAGTGCAATCCATGATAACAGTAGAAGTCCATTGATGCATATCTGGAATATTGCGAAAATCAACAACCAGATTATTGTATCCATACATGTTACCACGTTCAGTTAGCCATACCTTATCATTACCGCTATCCACGACCTTTTGGACAGGATACTTCATATCTGAACCACCTAAAAATTGGGCTTTCTTGATATTTACAATCTTTCCCGTCTTGGCTGCAGCTACTAATAAGTCAGTTTGACGACAAAGGAAAGCTGGTATCTGAATTACATCCACTACTTCCCCCACGGGAGATGCCTGATAACTTTCATGAATATCGGTCAAAAGCTTCAACCCATATTTTTCTTTAATATCACTCAACATCTGAAGCCCTTTCTCCAAACCAGGCCCCCGAAAACTATTTAAGGATGTCCTGTTGGCCTTATCGAAAGATGCTTTAAAAATAATATCCAGATTATATCTCTGATTCAAACGTACTAGTTCCTGTGCCACAGTTTCCAATACATCCATACTTTCAATCACACATGGTCCCGCAATAAATACAGGTTTCCTGCTAGCTTCAAATCCCATATAATAAGGTTTATACATAACTTTACAAAGGTAACTTAATAGATTGACGAAGGCAAACATAGCCAATAAAAAAAAAGTTTTTTTCACTTTTTTATCCGAATTATTTGGAGGATTTAAAAAATGTTGTACCTTTGCATCGCTTTTGCAAACAATCATACTCGAAAGAGCTTGGAGAGGTGGCAGAGTGGTCGATTGCAGCGGTCTTGAAAACCGCCGTACTGAGAGGTACCCGGGGTTCGAATCCCTGTCTCTCCGCCAGAGCAAAAGCATCGGGCGTTTAGCTCAGCTGGTTCAGAGCATCTGCCTTACAAGCAGAGGGTCGGCGGTTCGAATCCGTC
>AUXO014905337.1_pt1 | contig 11577 bp, 15 predicted proteins | sample 768731 | NCBI WGS metagenome assembly AUXO01 (sample SAMN02715735, study PRJNA202380) | gut metagenome | biome: sheep rumen | host: Ovis aries | place: New Zealand: Palmerston North | reverse complement strand
ACTCTGACCACTAAGCTTTTTGATGATACTAAGATTCTGTTCCTTGCCAGGGGTGTAGATAACAAGTTGATTGATATGTTTACATATGGTGAGACTGAACTGGATGAGATTACGGAGAAGGGCGAAGAGCATGGTCGTTATGATGATCTGGGTAAGTATGAGATTCAGATGTCTTGGGGTATGGCTGTTCGTGTTAAGAGGATGTTTGGTCAGTGGACTCTGACTGCGTAATCTCTTTAAATAGGAATAAAAAGGAGAAATAAAATGGTAAATTCTAAAGTAACATCTGTTCCTAAAAAGGCAGATAAAGAAGAAAAAATTGTAGAAGAAAGAAAAGTTGAAAAGAAGAAATTTAATCCAGAGGACGGTATTTCTTGTCGTTCGGTAACAGTTGGCGATCTTTGGTATGAGGGTACAAAGTCTCGTAATGTATATAATTGGGTTGATTATGGTGATGAAAATGAAGTAGAATATCGTGATCTTGCTGCTTTGGTTCGCAGTAGATCTACCTATGTATATGGCCCATTATTTGTTATTGAAGATGAAGATTTTATTGCTGAATTTCCTCAATTACAAAAGTTTTATGATGAACAATATACGGTTGATGATTTAAAGGGCGTTTTGAAATTGAATGTTAATGATATGGTTGATACTATCAAGACATTACCTCAGAGTGCGATTAATTCATTGAAAAATATTGCTTCTACTCAAGTGGCTTCTGGTCAATTGGATAGTCTTAAGAAGATCAAAGCTTTGGATGAAATTTTTGGTACAGAGTTAGATTTGCTTTCTTCTATTATAAATTAATATCAAGGAGGTAATTACTAATGGCCTCTATTGATTATAATACTGTTTATCAAAGCTTCTACCCTAAAGTAGAAGCTTTTGATTTTTTAGAATTGGATGACCATACTGTCCATGAGTTTTTGTGTGATTGGATTCATGGTGCTGTACGTCCAACTTATATTCGTCAATTGTTTGATTCGGTAAAATTTGATGATGATGTCATGCGTTTTACTTATGAAATGTCTTATCCAATGGATGAAAATGCAGATGAAGATTTTGTAATTGAATTACTAGCTTTAGGTCTGGGAATTCAATGGCTTACTCCACAATTAAATAGTTCTATCAATTTACGGCAAGTTTATAGTAGCAAAGAAGAAAAGTGGTATAGCCAAAGTCAGCAGATTTCTGCAATGCAGTCTCTTCTTTCATCTTGGAAAAAGGAGCAAAGGCGTATGATATGCGATCGAGGATATATTCACAATGCTTATGTAAATGGAGTTAAATTAACCACATGATGATTGAACATAAGTATGGTGAATTTACAGAAAAGCAATTTGACGAATATAAAACCAAATTACACAAAAAATTATTTTGGTTACTGATATATAAAGATCCAAAAACAAAAGATCAATTCCCAAATGTTGATGATGAAGCATTCGAACAATATTTCAATCATGTAATGCATGAGATTAATGGGTTGAATAGATTATTATTATATCCTGTAGAAATTTGTTCGATGATGAGTTTATTAGAAAGCGCTTTGGCTATTTCAAAAGAAAAGGATTTTAATTATAAGGCATATCGTAAGTTGGTATTAGATGCTCATGCTCTTGTAGATAAAATTCATGATAAGGATGTGATTCAAAATGAACACTAATCAATATCTTTCTTATTTGTCTAAAAAGGGAGCTAACCTTGCTCAAGCAAGACGGCATCAGTCTGATATGGTTATAAATTCTACTTGGTATGGTGATCCTACTTATAAGCGAGTATATTTGCTTACTAAGGAGGGATGGAAATGGGAAGATGTCAAATATCAATATCATCAGAGCCAATCTGTTGCCAAAGATAATGTTGATTATTATCTGCAATTTAGGCCAAAAGTACATTATCCTATAGGAACATATGTGCTTATTCCTGATGATACAAGTCCTGAATTAAATCTTACTAAAGAAGAATTACTTGATCCTTTTAAACAACCCATTGAGAAAAGAACTCAATGGTGGTTAATTGTTGATAGAGATAATCAAAATGCATATCCCAGATATAACGTATTGCAATGCAACTGGGAATTTAAATGGATTCATAATGGTAAAATTGAAAGTATATTTAGTATAATAAGATCTGCCAATAGTTACACCTCTGGTATATGGAGGGCAGAATTAACAGTTACGCTTGACAACCTTACGGGTTTTTGGGCACCAGATACAAATTTGGTATATGGCGATGCCAGAGAAAAATTGGGGTTGTCTGATACACGAACTATTGTACACAATCAAAGATTTTTATTAACTACAAATGATCTTGATCCCAAAGTATATACAGTAACTAAAGTAGTAGAGACATCTCCTCTTGGGTTATATAAGTATTCTGTTAAAGAGGATGAATATAATCCTAAAAGAGATAATATCGAGTTGAAGATTTGTGATTATTATAATAATATGGGTGATCTTCAGTCTGAAGTTTCGGATTTGAATTTGACTAATAGAGAATTTCAGATTATCGAAATGATGAAATCAGAGAATGATGAATTAGTTCCTAATCCAACTAATACCACTATTCTCTCGCTTGGTAATACAATTTATTATCAAGCAAAGTTAGGGTTGGAATATGTTCCAGCTGTATGGGATATTCAACTTAGGGATGATGGTGCTGAGTATGATTCAAAAGAAAAAGCACGTTTAGAGGGATTAATGAAATTGGTTCAATATGAAGGGAACGTAGTTTCTGTAAGACCCGCTAAAGCGATGAGCCTCGTTGGAAAGCATTTTAATCTTATTGCTCGTCAGGATAATGGAAATTATATTTCTAGTGTAGAAGTGGAGGTGGGCGATTATGAAACGTGATTTAACAAATATCCGTAGAAATTTAGAGTCCACACAAAATAACGATATTATTTATCGTAAGGCTGTGATTGAAAAAGCCTTTTATGACGATCCTGATTTGCTAGAAGTATTAGGCCAACGTGAAAAGCGTCCTTTAAATAAATATATTGATCCAGATCATCCTACTATTCAAGAAAAACAATTACGGCAAGAGATTGAAGAATATAATAAAAAGGTCGATTCAAAAAAGATTATTCCTTATTTGAAATTGAATGGCGTTCAAAAAGAAGTGAATAATTTTATTATGTTTGAAGTTCGAGATTATGAAGCCTCCGCGCTTAACAAGGTTATTAAGACGCAACAAGTTACTGTTATGTGTGTTGTTGCAGAGGAGGATATGGATACTGAATATGGTATTCAGCGAACAGATCTTCTTTCTTATATTGTAAAGGATCTTCTTCAATGGAGTAATTGTGCTGGATTACAATTAAAATGTGTTTCTGATTTTGATGATATTGTAGATGATAGATATTATGCTAGGGTTTTAAGATTTGAATCTCTTCTTCCTAATACAATTTCGGGTCATAATATAGGGATGACGAACAAATATGACAGACTCCCTTAAAGATCAGGCAATTAAAAGGCTCAAAGAAAAACACGAAGCGGAAGCTAAAACTGCGGAGCAAAAAGCTCAAGATAAAAATGTTTATGATACTATTAAGGCTTCCAATGCTCGTGTAAATGAAAAGACCCAGAAACCACAGTATGAATTTGACAAGTTACAATTGTATTTTGGTGAGCCTTTTGCTTTAACGGAAAAAATTATAATAAATCAACCCACGGTTGGAGATTTGATTCGTTTAGGCGAAAAGGAAGTATATAGCGTGGTACATATTTTTACCGCAAATACAACTTCGTATAGACTTGTTTTATGGGATATGGGGATCGATTGGTGTAAAATAACAGATTATGATCTGTTCCAATTACTTAGTCCTACATTGACTCAATCATCTACTCAGTTTTTATTTGGGGATATAGATTTCTCAAAATTGCAGAGATATAAAAAAGTGGTAAACGATGAAGAGACAATTGTTTTATATGATCCTGAACAAGATTTAGAGATTGATAAAACCACTTATGAAAAACTTGCTTGGTATGTACGGAATATGTTTAATATATTTCCCAAAAATGAATTTGCCAAGGGTAAATCAACGAAGCAATCTATTATTGAAGAAGATAGAATGAATTTTGAAAAGCATAAGAATGATAAATATCAGTCTACTCTTTTACCGCTTATATCTGCATGTTTAAATCATCCCGGTTTTAAATATTCTAAGAAAGAACTTCCTGATGTCGGCATTGTTGAATTTATGGACAGTGTTCAGCGTTTACAGATTTATGAGTCTAGTACAGCCTTACTTAAGGGGGCTTACTCTGGATTCATGGATACAAGTAAGATTGATCAAAAACAGTTCGACTTTATGCGTGACATAGGTTCTAAATAATATAAGACACTTTTAATGAGCTAAAGGCTCTTTTTTTATTTGAAAAATTCCAAAAAAGGAGGTACACCACTATGGCATTTATGTTGGGTAGATGTTGCCCAGTTAAGCAGTAATGCTTAACTTCAAAGCCACTATATCGGTTAAAATCCAGAGATGGACAAGACCGAGGAAAGACTTCTTTTTATAAAGAAGAATCCGTAACGACTACAGGATATATATGGTGACATATATATTGAAGTGGCTCCCCTATTGTCTCGTAGGGTGAATATATAGTCTGAACTCACACTATAATCTAAAAACGAAATGTGAGAAGTAAGTAGAAATACTTACTCGCCTATTTTTTAATAGGTCATAAAAGTAACAGAAAATGGACATTATTGTCGATAGAGTACAATTTGCGTATGGTGAAAAGCTGGATGGAACTCCTGTTCTGCTGATGTCCCAGCTTTCCGATTTTACTGTTGATATTACTGCCGAATCCAAGGACGCTGTGGATGCACAGGGTACTCTGGTTAAGCGGTTCTGGCAAGCCAAGACTGGTGAAGTAACTGCTACGAACGCCATGATTAATTTCTCCGCTCTGGCTGCACAGGGTGGTACTGATGCTGAACTGGCTTCTGCTGCTCAGAAGATTGTAATGCCTAAGATCTCCGTCGTTAAGAAGGGTGAGACTCTGGATATTACTGGTTTTGTTGATGGTTCTATTCATGTTTCTGCTATGAATAGTTCTGGTGGTATGGGTCAGGAATATACTCTGACTGAGTATAACGTAACTACTGATACTACAACTGGTAAGACTACTCTGACCCCTCCCACGACTGCTGGTATCGATCAGTACATTGTTAAGTATGATCGTGAAGTAGAGGTTGGTGCGAGAATTGTAAATGAATCTGATAAGTTCCCCGGAACTATCAAGCTGACGGTTAAGGCTCTTGCTATCGATCCTTGTGCCGTAGATACGCTGAAGGCTCTGTATATCACCTTCCCGTCCTTCCAGATCAGCCCTGAACTGTCTCTGTCTCTGACTACAGATACGACAGTTGACTTTAACGGAACTATTCAGACTGCGTATTGCGGTGGTACTGAAAAGGCTCTGTACATTATGACTTGGGCCGATGATGATAGCGAGGAATAATACTGTATTGAATAGATAATGATTATAAGTTTATCGATAAGAGCGGGTATTTTTAACCCGCTCTTATATTGCTTTAAAAACGAAATATAGAACATTTAGATATTATGTAGTTATTAATATAATACTTTAGAATAACTAAAAAATAAAATGAAGAGCGAAAACAATTCGGAATTATTATTCCATTTAATATAGAGCAACATTAACGAGGAGACGTATTGTCTCCTATTTTATTATAAGCAAATATAGAATTATAAAGAAAAGGAGACATGATTATGGCTACAAGTATTAAATATAATCGGAAATGTGTAATTTGTGGAAAAACTTATTCATTTTGTAATACGGGATGTGCAGAGGATAAAGACAAACCCTCTTGGATGACTGTATTTCATGATGATAATTGTAGGGAAATTTATTATACCTGTGCAAATTATGAAGTGGGACATTATGGTACAAAGGATCAAGCTAAGAAGAAGCTGAAGAAGCTTGATCTTACTAATAAAGAAAGCTTTAATCCAGTAGTTCAGGACTGGATTGATGATATTATGGGAACCGCTAAACCTGCTGAAGAGAGCGAATATACGTCAGACAGTTTAGAGGATTAATGTTAATCAAACAATATTTTAGTATTTGACAGTGATTATTAAATAAACCGTATAAGATATAATACGGACTACAATTATATACCGAATACAATTAGGGGTATAGTTACTGTCAAAAGTAGCTATACCCCTTTTTTGCTCCAAATGAGCATAACTGAATATAACAAATATACCGGAATAGAAGGAGAACAAAAAATGGTTTATACAGATATTAATGACATTCAAGGAGAATATGGTTTAATATTGTCAGACCCTCCTTGGCAAATAAAAAAAGCCAAAAGGAAGAGTAGACCCAATTCAAGCATGAGTCCTATTGATTATCCAACAATGGATTTAAACGACATTAAGGATCACTTATTAAAAATAACAGAGCATAGTTCTTCAAATGCTATTATGTTTTTGTGGACAATAGAAAGTCAATTATATAATGCTTTATCCATATTAAATGAATTGGGTTGGAAGAAGCATGTTGTAATGATTTGGAGTAAAGGTCGAGGAATGGCTCCCGCTTTTTCAGTACGCTTTACTCATGAATATCTAATATATGCTTATAGGGGTAAATTTGAACGACCAATAAAAGAAATGCAAGGTAAGTTTGGTACAGTATTTACTGGTATATCTCATAAGCATAGTGAGAAGCCTCAAGAGGTTTATGAAATGATTGAAGCTATGTATCCAAGCAAAAAAAAAATAGAGATGTACGCCAGATTAGCTCGTCAGGGTTGGGACAGTTTTGGCAACGAAGTAAATGCAGGAGGTGAAGAAAATGAAAGTAAAGTCGAATCTTCATCCTCGTGATTATTCTATTAAAGAGGTATATAGGATTGTTAATCAAGAACAAGCCAAGCGTTTTATGAAGCATGGTTGCTATCCCATAGATATGTATCCCAGTTTTGATAAAGAGGGACGGAGTATTATTGTTTTTGTTTTTCTTAAAGAGGATTCAGAAGAATTAAAAAAACTTTGGGATAATTATAAATTGGAATAAGGAAATTGTAAGGATGGAAACAAAATTTTTAGATAAAAAAGTTCGCAAATTTATAATTGCGGCACTCTCCTCTCCCATTACTTATTTATATAAGAAACCCGGTGAATATGAGTATAGATTTTTTAAAAACATTGAGCGGGCTACAAAATTTCTGGAGAGATTTGATGCTGAAATTTTTTTAAAGGAATATTATGAGGCAACAGGCGATGACAATTTAGAGATGTTGGTTATTCCTGTTGATATCAGTTATGAACTAATCAGAGAAGAATAAACCATTTTAGGAGGATAAGGAAATGAAATTTACACCGTTAGATACAAAGGAACAAGGAAATTGCAATTTAGATAGAGTGATGATTCTTTTTGGCAATGATAATTGCGTTATTGAATATATTACCGATTTTAATATTGATTATAATAAATTATCAGAATCTAGTATTTCAATAACTTTTCATGGCATTCATCCACAATTAATTGAAATGCAAAATTCAAAGCAACGAATTCATTACATAAAATTTGTGGGACGTTTTACTCCGCTAAAATATTATCAAGAAGCTAAAGGTAGTATTACTCAATCATTCATTCTTAATATACCGTGTGACATGCAAATTGATAATTTTGAAATTAGTGGTGATATAGATGATGTATGTCCTGAATCTATTATTACTTTTATTGGAGATATGTGGTAAGGTCGGTGAAATATGAAATGAAGACAATTAAATTAGTATTGGATCGTGATGTTATAGATAGATATAATGAGTACTATTTTGAACAACATCCACGAGCAAAAAAGAAACCTATTGAACAACCTTATCATCCATCAATTAATGTATGGTCAATTCTTCCAAGAATACAAATGAATGCTTTGAAACAAAAATGGAAGGATTTTGGAGTTTGGTGGATTAATGATCTTGGATATAATGATATGAAATTAGACAGTTTTGATTTGGTTCAAACTGTCTTTTTTAGTACAAAAAGGCGGCATGATACTGATAATACAACGCCTAAATTTTTAGTTGATTCATTTACAGAATCAGGTTTTATAGTAGACGATGATGAAAAGCATTTACATAGTCTTACATTAAAAACTGGGTATGATAAAGAGAACCCAAGAACTGAACTGGAATTTATTATAGGTAATTGAACATAAGGAGGAAATTATTATGGCTGATAAAGACAACGAAAAAATCTATGTTATGGATTTTATTAGGAAATATAACGATTTAAATTCAGAGAAAGCAAAAGAAGCGTACTTCTCTTCTATTTTGAAAGAAAATGTATATGTACCATATATTAACAAAATGGCGGTTATTGATACTTTATTGCAATCTGCTCATACAGTAGGTAACAAAGTCATTTATAACACACCAAAGGAATTCCAAATGTACACTTTTACTCTTATTTTGACTTATACTAATCTTGATTTTGGTAAGGATGCAAATACCAATAAGATTTTTGACGAATTGAATAAATATGGTTTAATGGATAAATTGATCAATGCAATTGGTGAAAAAAACGAAGTTGATGTTAATGAGTTTGCTTCATTGTTTAAGATGGCAAAAGATGATTTTATGATGAATTTTGCTAAGACAAATTTGGACAATGAAGCTATTGTTAATGCTGTTGGTGCGGGAATTATGCAAGGTATGATGTCAATTATGGATTCTATTAAAACCGCTTTTGAAGATCCTGAAACGCAAAAAATACTTAATGAATATTTATCACAGCAAAGAATGGACACTGCTTCTAATGAAGCTGTGAATAAGATTTTATCAATGAATTGATTGCTATTATAATATTTTTTGATAACTTAGCATAAATGCTATGTTTTATAAAAACCAGTTGGAAGAGATTCCGCTCCTTCCTTCTGGTTTTTTGATTGTGAAAGTTGAGCAAACTCAAGAAAGGAGGGCGATTTAATATGTTAGATACATCGGTACTAATACAGAAGTTAATGCCTATTATTGAAAAAATATGTTCAGAATGTAATATCGATTTGGCACAATATCAGATGAAATACGCAAAAAAAATTATACGATCATCAATTCGTCAATTTTATGCTGCGTATACTCCGGCATTTTATCATAGAAGATATAGTTTATATCAAATGGCTCGTCCTGTAATTGAGGAAGAGCTTTTTTATATTTTATTGGGTGGGGATCTGTCAGGTTTCTCTCATAGAATTGATGAAAATTATATTTATGTAAATTCGTTTAAAGAGGGATTTCATGGTGGGGCCATTTCAGGGAAGTATCATCCTAACAAAGGCACACCTTATTGGCGTACACCACATCCTGATTATACAAGTTGGGGGTGGCCAGCTAGTCAAACAACTTCTCCATATAATTATTTGACTACTGAATGGAATAGCTTTTTACAAAAACATACATCAATAGCCCATCGATTAGTAATAACCAAAGTAGTACGAAATTATCAAGCAGAGATAGCTGCAATTATTTATGAGTTTTTAAGACAAGAGGGGGTAGTTTAAATGGCAGAAAAAATAAAAGGAATGGAGCCAGTTTCTGCGAATGAAGTTGGTCGAGCATTGGCAGATATAATCAATCCTGTATTAGCGGATGCTCAAAAAAGGGGCAAAGGAAAAGCAGAGGTTGAATTAAATATTAAACAAACTACCTCTGGTGGCGATCAAGTAAGAAAAGATTTAAAAAAAACGCAAAAGGCGCTTGATGAAGTAGCTAAAGCCAGAAAAGCTTTATCAAAAAGTCTTGAAAAAAAATCTGGTTTTGATCGTATTATAAGTTTTGCTTCGCCAGATCAAATTAAAGAGAGAATTCTTGGTTCGTTAAGCGCATATAATGATCTTCGGTTTAAATATCCAAAACAGAATAAAAAAGACGCACCAAAGTCGCAAATGAGTGCAGTAGTTACAGATATTTGGAATCAAATTAATTCTTACCAAGCTGTAATGGGCAATTCAAAAACAGCGCTTAGTGATTTATCTGCTTATGTGCAAGAACAAATTAAAGATGATACTGATATTAAAGAAAAAGATTTATTTGATACTTTCCTTAGAGAAAATTCTAACACGGTACGATCAACAGTCGCACAGTACATAGAGGATTATAAAAATGCTTTACTAGTGGGTATTAAAGATGGCGAAAAAACATTGGTTAAATATGTTAAAAACGCCGCAGAAAAGATCAACAGTGATAAAGCAGGAAAGAAAAATTTTGTTCCAATAGATATTGATCGATTAGAAAAGGATTATTTAGATTTTGATACAGTATTTGAAGATGAAGAAGTAATAAAAGAATTACAGAAAAACTTGCAAGGTCGAGACGCAGGTAAGTGGACGAATAAAATTATACAAGATGCTGTTACGGCAAGAAAAAATAGAATAGAGCAATTAAAAAAATACTTTATTTCAGCTGAAGAAGCGGAAAAGAAAATTGTCAGTTTGATAAAATTGCAGAAAGATCAATCAGAAATTGCCGAAGAACTTACTGCGAAATTTGATGCAGAGGATATTTCTCAAAAAGAAATAGATGAGATTAACAATCAATTATCTAGCATTGATGAAACAATTAATCAATTATTATCAAATAAATTTAAATACATAGCCGCTCAATTGGCAATGGGGAATAATAAAATTTTAGAACTTGATAAAGCGACTGACGAGAGTAATGATTATTCATATTCATATTATTTAAAACAGAATTTTAAAGATATTGGGGAACTTAGAGATTCTATAATTCATGATATATTTGATATTTCACAATTAAAATCTTCTATTTCTGGTAATCAACTCTCACTTTCCGTAAAAGAAAATGCTTTTTTAATGGACGAAGCAGATTTAGCATTACAAAAATTAAGGGCTGAATTTATCAAGGGTGCGATTCCAGATATAGATTCCTTTGTAAAGATTATTCAAAAAGAATATACTACAGAATTCGAAAAAACTTGGAATATTGATAAGAATGGTAAATTCGGTCCGATACATGGTGGAGAAGCGAATGAAGTATTTGGGAATTTTAATGAAACGGCTAATTTACAATCTAATTGGCATACTCACAGTACCACGCCCGTGCCCTCAGCTATAACACGAAAAAAAGAGGGGGATTGGTTTACTTGGTTAAATAAAGCTATTACTTCCAATGAAACTTTTGGGCAAAAAAATGTTATCCCGTATTTTGGTATTAGGGGCAAAGATTATTCGGTAATTGTAGATTTCAGTGATATAAAGCCTAAAGATAAAGCTGGCCTATATGATGATTTTAAGAAGTTTGAATATCCCGAGGGTGATTGGCGTAAAGATTGGATGGGTGTTTTAGAGACACAAAAGGATATTTTTAGAAAACGTGGATATGATCCCGAAAAAATAATCCAAGTATTTAAAAACTCTGAATTAGATGCGATGACCAATGAATCTATTCAACAGACATTGGATCTTAGTAAAGCTTTAATACAGGCTCGACAAGACGCTCTTAATGCTGTTCAGGTTACTACTAAAGCTATAAAAGAGCAAAAAGCAGAAGCAAAACCGTCAACTCCCAATCCT
>AUXO012228226.1_pt1 | contig 11577 bp, 9 predicted proteins | sample 768731 | NCBI WGS metagenome assembly AUXO01 (sample SAMN02715735, study PRJNA202380) | gut metagenome | biome: sheep rumen | host: Ovis aries | place: New Zealand: Palmerston North | reverse complement strand
ATAGCCGGATTGCTGCATTTCTTGCGGAAACCCTATGAGAAGTTGTTGGCTGTGGAGATTATCTGTCATGGTGTTCCAAGCCCCGCAGTTTGGAAAAAGTATCTTGGAGAGGTTATTTCTACGCAAGGTGTCAAAGATGGTCTAAAGGGGCAGGACTATACCATCCAATACGATAAGGAGAGTAAAAAGATTACGCTGACATTCCCTAGTGCCAAGAATGCGTATATGCGAGCCTACTTGTCCGACCTTATCTCGCGTCCTTCTTGTTCCGCCTGTCCTGCAAAGGATGGGAAGAGCCATGCAGACCTAACCTTAGCAGATTTCTGGGGAATAGAACGCGTAGCGCCTTCAATGTATGATGACAGAGGTACAAGTATGGTGCTTGTCCATACCGAAAAGGGCATGAAAGCCATGCCGTTTGACAAGGTGCAATATGAAGAGTGTGACAAGAGCGTATTGAAGTATAATGCTTCTTACTTAAAGTCCTCTGTAGCACATCCGAAACGGAGTGCATTTTTTGAGGCATTTGATACCACAACTGATTTACAGCTATTGGTAGAAGAGGCGCTTCGCCCCAATTTAAAACAGAGAATAGAAACAATAAAACATCCTTTAGGATTAGCAAAGAATATGATATACACAACATTAAAACCTGCTCTTAAACCTGTATCCAACCCGACTGGGGGGGGTATTTATCTAAGAAGGAGTACTGTTCAAAATTAAGTCTAAGTAACAGCCCCCGCATCACAGGCATTAGTTTCCGCGACAAGCGAGCAGGTTGGAAGTCCTATTCTCTTTCGATAGAGATACTGGTAGACGGATAAACCCCACCTGCAGAGATTTCCGCTCTTCGCAGTGCAAACTAATGTGCCTGATGGCCGGGCGGCCAATAGTTTGCGCTGAAGATGATACAAATCAAAAGAAAAGAAGACTGTTGCGGGTGTAATGCTTGCGGCGATGTATGTGCTCATCAGGCCATTGCATTCAAATCGGACATTGAAGGCTTTTGGTATCCTGAGGTGGATGCACAAAAGTGTACTGATTGCCACCTTTGTGAGAAAGTATGTCCTATTATTAACATAAAAGAATTAAAGGAAAATGATTACGATTTGCCATCGCATACCTATGCCGCTATTCATAGAAATATGAAGATTCGATGGGACAGTACGTCGGGTGGAGCATTTTCCGCTTTAGCGAATGCCATGTATAGACAAAAAGGTTATGTGTCTGGTGCAATCTATAATGATGACTTCTCTGTTAAGAACTATGTTAGTAATGATTCCGAGGATTTGCCAAGATTAAGAAGTTCTAAATATCTTCAAAGCAATGCTGAAGGCCTATTCAAGAATATACAAAGCTTGCTAAATAATGGTGAAAAGGTGCTTGCCTGTGGCACTCCTTGTCAAATGGCAGCACTAAGGTCTTTTCTTAGAAAAGACTATGACAACCTTGTGATTGTTGATTTTGTATGCAGAGGGGTTAATTCACCTAAAGTTTATAGGGAATATCTAGATTCATTGGAGAAAAAATATGGGAGCAAAGTCGTTTATGTAAAGGCCAAGAATAAAGAACTTGGTTGGCGTAATCTAACCAGAAAGGTTTCTTTTGCTAACGGACAGTCATATTATGGCGTTTATATGGAAGATGATTTTAGACGAGGTTACCATACAAATGTTTTTTGTCGCCCTTCTTGCTACGAGTGTCGTTTTATGGGTTTCCCTCGTATTGCAGATATTACGATTGCAGATTACTGGGGTATCGAAAAAGTTGACAAAAACCTTGATAACAATATTGGTACTTCAATGATTTTGCTTAACTCAAAAAAGGGCGAGTCTTTTTTTGAGTTAGCTAAAGGTGAGTTGGAATACAGGGAGACTAAGTTTGAATCAATTCTTGGTGGAAACTTAGCACTTCGCAAGCCGATTGAACCTGCAAAGATAGACAGAAAAGCTTTTTTTGAAGACCTTGATGCCCATGATTTTGATTATGTTACAGCTAAGTATTTTCCTTTAAAGAATCAGATTGAAGGGCGTAATGCGAAAATTAAGAAAACAATTAAACCGTTTTACAATCTATTCAAAAAATACAAATTTAGCATTCCTCTATGGTTTAAATTTCTCAAATTGAATGCCCGAAAGAATACAATCAAAGACATCCGTTGTGGGAAGATGTTAATACCGATGAAAGGTGTGGCTTTTGATATTCATCCATCGGCCAAGATTATTGCAGGTTTGAGTTTTGTTTATGGTAATAATCCTGTAAAAGGCATGACTATGCCAACCTGTTTAAGAATGGAGGCTGGAACTACTTTTGAGTTTCATGATGGTCCCTTAACTCGATATGGGAATGGATCATATAATTTAAGGTATGGTGCTTATATAGAGGTGGTTAACGGAGGCCATTTAACAATTGGACAAGGTGCTGCTAATGTTGGATTAACCATCATGTGTGCCAAAGAGGTAACTATTGGGAACGGTGTGCGTATAGGCAGAAATGTTTCAATTCGAGATTGGAATGGAGCTCATGTCATTATCAGTGACACATATAAGAATCACGCACCGGTCCATATCGGAAATCATGTGTGGTTATGTACAGGTTGCACTATTATGCCCGGGGTTACTATTGGAGATGGTGCTGTTGTAGCAGCGAATGCGACAGTAACGAGGGATGTTCCTCCTCGCTCGTTGGTTGGAGGTTCGCCAGCGAAAGTGATTAAAGAAAAAATAGAATGGTATTAATTACTTGTTATAATGTCGGATAATAGACGTATAGCTAAGAATACAATGTTCCTATATTTCAGGATGTTCCTGATTATGGGAGTGTCTTTGTATACTTCTCGTATTGTTTTAGGAACATTGGGGGTTGAAGACTATGGCTTGTACAATGTTGTAGGAGGCATTGTGACCATGTTTTCATTTCTAAATGGATCATTAGGAGCAGCAACGTCTCGCTACATTACCTTTGAGCTTGGAAAAAAGAATTATGAACGCTTGAATCAAATTTTTAATGTTGCTTTAGTAGTCCATATTCTAATTGCCTTTATAATTATCATTCTGGCAGAAACAATAGGCCTTTGGTTTTTCTATGAAAAGATGACAATACCCGAGGAAAGACTGAATGCGGCATTTTGGGTGTACCAGATCTCAATTATCACTTCTTTCTTCTCGATGACGCAAGTGCCGTATAATGCAGTCATTATCGCAAGAGAAAATATGAAGGTTTATGCCTATGTCGGTATTGTGGAAGTTTTGGCTAAACTAATTATTGTTTATATCATAAAGGTGTCGCCTATAGACAAACTGGTTTTTTATGCCATATTACTCTGCACACTTCAAGTTAGCATCTTGTTGTATTATCGATATTTCTGTACTAAACATTATCAGGAAAGCCATCTGAAATTATGCAAAGACAAGTGTCTCTATAAAAATATTTTCTCTTATGCAGGCTCTGATATGATTGGTTCTATTGCAGTCATGGCACAGGGGCAGGGGTTAAATCTTCTGCTTAATGTTTTTTTTGGTCCGGTAGTCAATGCTGCACGCGCTGTAGCTTATCAAGTGCAAGGAGCGGTTACACAATTCTCTAATAATTTCATGACAGCTGTGAGGCCACAGATTATTAAGTCGTATGCAGAAGACAAATTGGAAGATATGTGGAGGTTAGTCATTCAAAGCAGTTGTTTTTCTTTTTATTTGATGTGGATGATTTGTTTACCGCTCATGCTTGAGGCTGATACGGTTCTTAGATTATGGTTAGGGGAATATCCAGACCATTCTGTTTCATTCCTAATCTTAATATTAATTCTTTGCTTGATACAAACTTTAAAGACACCACGAGTAACCGTTTTCCATGCATTGGCAAAGGTTTTCGCGTCCAATATAACTGTTGGTATCGTTCTATGCCTGGCATTCCCTCTAGCTTATGTTTTTTTGAAAATGGGAGGAAGCCCAGAAAGTGTCTTTTGGGCAGCTAATATTTCCATGATAGCATCAGAACTGGTAAGTGTTTTTGTGCTAAAGCATTATCTGGACTATTCAATTATTAAATATTTGCTTTCTGTTCATGGCCGTTGTCTTTTAGTCGCTTGTGTGTCTTTTGTTATTCCCTATTTTGTCTTCAATAAAATTATGGATGCTGGCTTCTTACGGCTTTGTGTTACTACTATTCTTACTACATTATCAGTCGGATTGACAAGTCTATACATAGGCATGGATAAGAGTATGAGAACAAAGCTATATAGTATTGTAAAGTCTAAAATCCCTATCATAAAGAAATGAGCAACAATATTATACTATCAAATGGAGTAGAAATACCTCACATTGGTCTTGGAACATACCCTATGCGAGGTGAAGAATTGACAAAAGCTGTGGTCAATGCATATAGTGTTGGATATAGGCTCATTGATACGGCTGACAATTATTATAATGAGCCAGATTTGGGAGATAGCCTTATAAAACTTTATTCTCAGACTGGAGCAAAACGAGAAGATATTTATTTAGTAACGAAAGTAAGCGATGACTTATACGAACCAGGGACGCTTGGTGGCGGTTCTAACATGGGTAGGTATTTCTGGAAATCGTCTCCCGTAATGCAAAGGCCTAACGCGACGCGACAGGTTATAAGAATGAAAATTGAGCAGTCCCTTAAAAATTTGAAGACAGATTATGTGGATCTTTATCTTATGCATTGGCCTTATCCTGATTATTATGAAGAGATTTGGTATGAAATGGAGCAGATATACCATGAAGGAAAAGTTAGGGCAATTGGCGTTTGTAATTGCCGTGAAAGGCACTTGGAGAAACTAAAGAAAACTGCAAGTGTTTTCCCTATGGTAAATCAATTCGAGACTTCACCAATTAATACCAAAGCATCCCTGATTGATTATTGCACTAATCAAAATGTGAGGGTTATGGTATATAGTCCTTTAAAGTCATTGAAGGCAAATATAATGGAGGCATACCAAAAGTGTTTGGTGTCTTTATCAAATAAGTATAGTCGTAATGTAGCCCAAATAAATCTCCGATTTGATATTCAGCGGGGTCTTGTACCAATTCCTAAATCTAGTAATCCTGATCGTTTAAAGGCAAATATATCAGTATTTGATTTCAAACTAACGGATGAGGAGATGAATCTGTTACTATCTTTCAATGTAAATTATCAGACATTACCAGAGTCCAGATCTTGTCCTGGATTATAACCTTTGTTACTATTATGGGAAAAATTATAGATGTTTTTTTTCAATGTGCTAACAAGGTCATTAGCCACGCAAATTGGTATAATGATTCTTTTTGGGGAGGTGCAACCAAGTTTTGGGGTTCAATACCATTCGGATTAGAAGTAGTCAATCTTGGTTCTGGTGCCGGTGTGCATGCTTTCAGCTATACAAACACACCTGTTAAAGGTGAAAATTGGGCATTAGGTCCCCAATCGTTAGTCCATGACTATAATATTTTAAAGAATTATTTTTCTTATTTGAAAGAAGGCGGTGCTGTGATAATCACCATTTGCCCTTTTTCCAGTCTTGTCTCAAATTATAATAAGGAGCATAATTTCAAATACTATACATTCCTTCACCCTGCGACAATAGTTAATTTCGAGGAGTGCGAGCGCCAAAAAGCATTAAAATTCAAACTTAATCCAATTAAAGAGAATCCATCTTATTGTATCAAGATGACTGTCAAAGAGGCTATCCATAAAGTAATAATTAAAATAAAGCCTCAGCAAAAAGGAAGTATGGTAGAATCAGCAAAAAAAATAATGCAAGGATGGCAAAACCAATTTGATATTCAGGACTTATCAGATTATCCCTCAGATCAACACCTGGCTGAAATAGCTAGTCGAAGACAATTACTTATAGAAATGGTTGCATTCTGCAAAGAGAGGCAACTAAAGCCATATATAGTAATACCAGTTCATCACGTTAGTTTGTCTTCTTTGTTTTCTGAAACATTTAAGTATAATTATATAAAAGCCCTTACAGAAGATGTAGGTGCCCCAGTCCTGGATTATATGAATGATGAAATAGGTGTTCATGATGGGTGCTTTTCCACAGCATTGTTTCTCAATAAGGAAGGTGCAAAATTATTTACAAGAAAAGTTATCAAAGATATAGGATTAATATGAAAGTTGGTATATTAACAATGCCCCTTAAAACCAATTATGGAGGGCTAGTACAAGCATATGCTTTGCAAACCGTATTGGAACGTATGGGTTGTGAGGTGGAGATATTGTCGCGGTGTTATCCAAAACAGCAGATGAGCTTTTTCGCGAAACTTCGCTATAATGGGATTAGATTTGTACGAAGTTTTTGTGGCGAGCAAGACAAGAACCTTAGTGAGAAAGAGTATAAACTTGTTAGTGTAAATACCCAACAATTTGTTAAATCCTATATTAAACAATCGCCTAAGCTATATACGACTGAAGCCTTAAGAGAATATACCCAAAAAAAACAATTTGATGCATACGTGGTCGGTAGTGATCAGATATGGCGTCCGAGGTATTGTCCAAGTATCGAAGATTATTATTTGGGTTTTACAGCTCAACAATCAGTTAAGCGTATTGCTTATGCTGCTTCATTTGGTGTTGATGAGTGGGAATATACCAAAGAAGAAACAGAAAAATGTTCTCGCCTGGTTCAACGGTTTGATGCTGTTGGTGTAAGAGAGGATTCTGGAGTATTGTTGTGCTCTCGCTATTTGGGTGTGACCGCCAAACACGTTCTTGACCCTACAATGTTGCTGGCTTGCAGTGATTATAAGAAGATAGCAGTAGATGCTTCTCCTTCAAAAGGAAATATGTTCTGTTACATACTAGACCACGGAGAAAGGAAGGATCGTCTGTTGAAAGATGTGTTTCTTGAAACGAAGAAGATTCCATTCGAATGCATGCCCAAAGGGCCTTTATATCACGGCAAAATCTGTAGCAACTTGGATAATTCCGTTTTCCCGGCCCCTGCACAGTGGATTCGTAGTTTTATGGATGCAGAAATGGTTATAACTGATTCTTTTCATGGTGCAGCTTTCAGTATAATCTTTAATAAGCCTTTCTGGGTGATAGGGAATCGCGCCAGAGGACTTGCCAGAATGGAGAGCTTGTTAAAGATGTTTGGGCTGTCAGAACGGTTTATTAGTATGGAATGCAGTAGCTTGAATAATGATTGGCAACAATCCATTAATTGGAATACTGTTAATAATAAAATGGAAAGCTTGCGTCATGAGTCAATGGCTTTCTTGATGGAATCTCTTTACAGTTCTGATGAATCCTAAAGTCTCAATTATAGTTCCGGTATATAAAGCCGAGAAATATCTGCCAGCAACAATCAATAGTTTATTGTTGCAAGATTATGATAACTTTGAGGTCGTACTGGTAGACGATGGATCCCCCGACAGCTCCGGGTCTATCTGCGACGAGTACATGATGAAAGATTCTCGTGTTGTTGTTTTCCATAAAGATAATGGTGGAGTTACATCTGCCCGTCGTTTTGGTATAGAAAAAGCAACCGGTGAATGGATTATATTCGTTGATGCAGATGATCAGTTGAGAGATGGTGCAATTAGTTATTATGTGAATGCTGCGATTAAATACAATGCAGACATTGTGATAACTCCAAATCTTCGTTTTTCAGACGGCGAATGGAAACCTGTTAACATGTTTGCATCGGGTGTCTATGACCGACCAGCATACTTAAAACTACTCGCAAACGGGTTAATAAGTAGCGGTATAGGTGGTAAATTGATGAAAAAAAACTTGTTTGAAGAGGGCACATTGATTATACCAAGGAGTATTACAAACAATGAGGATTTGTTGATGAATTTTCGCCTTTCGCATAAGCTTAAAAAAATTTATTGTGACAAAAGTAATAGTTTTTATATGTATTTTGTGCGAGAAGGTAGTGCGACTATGACAACAGCTGGCAAGAATGATTGGATGTTGCTGTATAAGATATTATCATCCATGCAAGATGAGTGTGGCGATGCGGTATCTGATTTCATTGCACTGTCGGTTTCAGACTGCTTATTGGCAGGCCTGATACACTCTTCGTTGTGTAAAGAATATATTCGTTATTGTCATTGGGAAAAGATTATACCATTTCGCTTTTGGTGGCGTGTTCTTATGGTACGCTATCCTAATACAATTACGCGAAGTGTTGTAAAGTTATCAGAATCAATTTATTTTAGGATAAATAGAATATGAATATACTGGTTGGTGATTTGTTCATTTATTATCTGCTAGAATGTGCAACTCTATTTGCCTGCCTTTTTTGTGGGTGGGGTATAACTAAGTCTAAGCACAAGGAGCGTGATTATTGGAGATGGACAATAGTTATAATTGCGGTCTTTACTTTTGTGAAGGGCTTGAGATATGGACGTGGTGTTGACTATTTTGGTTATGCAGAGTCTATTACTGGGCAAGTGGATGAGGATCTTTATGACAGAGAGCCAGTTTGGTTGATAATTATATCATTTTTCCGTTTTTTAAAAATTAGCCCTGTTCTTTTTTTTGTGTTGACAAGCTTTATTAATATTTTTTCTTTTTCAAAAATTATCAAACACTTTCCCAATATTGCAGTATGGGCATTTCCGATGTTTTACCTGATTTTTGGGGCGCAGTGTGAAACAATGGTTAGACAAGATTGTGCAATTTCTTTTTTAATGTTAGCATACTCATATTATCTTGATAAGAGACGGGTTGGGGTGTTTCTTTTTGTCGCTCTTGCCTTATTTACTCATTTTTCGGCATTTATAGCATTAATCCCTTTTGTCTTGCTTATCACAATACCTCCATCGCGTTCAGCAGAAGGTGATAATAAAAGATTTTGGCCAATTGTATTTTCATTAGTATATCTTTTTTTACAGTTGTTTTGGGATCCCTCCAATCTTGACGAAATAGCCAATTATATCTCTTCGATTGATATTATTACATTAGGCTCTAAGCAAGGATATATTGATAATGCAAGTAATGTTTTTGGTTCAGAAGATGCATTTGGAAGCGTGTCACATAATGTTTCACTTCTCTTTTTGCTTACCCGAATACTGGCGAACGTAATCATTATTTTTTATGGGTATAAAGTTATAAAAAAGACCCCCGATTTTCGCATTGCATACGTGTTTGCTGTAATTGCGATTTATATCAATGTGTTGGGCGGATCGATACAGATTTGGCAACGTATTGTAAACTGGTTCATCTATCTTACGCCATTGATTATATGTGGAATAGTCAGAGAGATTGATTATAAGAATAAGAATATAAGGTATATTATTATTGCCACTTTTTTCATGTGCTATTATTTCTATTATATAAGGAATATAGGAGAAGTGCCAACCTTGGGCTCCGCTTTTATTTGGGATGCATAATATTATAAGGAATAGCAGACGGACCGTTAGTCAATATTTATGATAAAAGATAGAATTGCAAGTGTGATGGGATTCATCTTAGATAAGATGGAGAATACTCAGGTTCGATATCGTAATAGTATAATAACAAAGCAACTAGGGGGAGGAGATTTAATTATTCAATATCCCTATCATATTACAGGAGTTCGTAATATTGTTGCAAGCGAACCTATCAATATCGGTGTTGGCTCAACCTTATTTACAGGTGGACGTGCCAAACTTGTTATAAAGCAACATTTTGTATCAGGTCCTGGGCTAACAATCATAACAGGTGATCACATGCCTTTGGTGGGGAAGTTTTTGGACACAGTAACTAATGAAGATAAAGACAAGTATGACACAAATCACCAATGTGACCAAGATGTCACTATAGAAGAAGATGTTTGGTGTGGTGCGAATGTTACCATATTGAAGGGTGTGACGATTGGCAGAGGATGCATTATCGCAGCAGGAGCTGTAGTGACTAAAAGTATCCCTCCTTATTGTGTTGCAGGAGGAGTACCGGCAAGACCTCTTAAGATGCGGTGGACAGTAAAACAAATAATAGAGCATGAATCTATTATATATTCAGAAAAAAATAGACTGCCAATAGAACAAATAGAGGCGATTAAAGCAAATATATAATATTGCCAATATAGAGAGTATAGTAGAAATATGAAAAATATATTGTTTGTTATTCCAAGTATATGGACTGCTGGGACAAATTCTGCGCTATCAAGTATTTTGTCAAACATTGATAGGCTTCATTATAATATAAAAGTATTCCCAGTGACATCATTTGGAGAGAGGGATTTGTCCTATAAATCATTATTGGTAAATAAACATAGAGTACTGTCTGCATATTATGCGGATTTAGATAAAGTATATGGTAAAGAGAAGGTGGTTGTTTTCATAGTAAAGATAATAAAGAAAGTATGTGAGAAACTACATGTCCCTTTCCTAAATTATATAATAAGAGATGCCGCAAAGAAGCTGTCAAGAGAATGCCCTTCTGATACAGTGGTGGGATTTATGGAGGGAGTAGCGACGGAATTGGCCTCTAAGGTAAACGCTAAAAGAAGAGTAGCGTGGGTGCATTGTAATTATAATACCTATTTACCAGAAACTAAAAGTGAAGAACACATTTATTCGCAATTTGATTCAATTGTGAACGTCTCACACTTCACAACAGAGGTTTTTAAGCAACGGTATCCGGCATTATCCGATAGGTGTACATGCATTTACAATCTTATAGATGAACGGCGGATTGTTGAAGGAGCAAAAAAGTCCTATGAGAGTATATCAATAGAAAAAGATGAATTTTGTATTATTTCTGTAGGAAGGATATCACCAGTAAAACAGTTTTCACGCATTCCAAAAATTGTAAGGGGGTTATTAGACGATAATTGCAGAGTGAAATGGCTTATAATTGGCCCAGAACAAGACCGAGAAGAATCATTGCGTCTAAAGGCAAACATAAAAAAATACGAAGTCGAAAATGAGGTCCTTTGTTTGGGCATGAAACAAAACCCATATCCTTATTTTAGAGTCGCCAACTTATATGTTTGTTTATCTGTATCAGAAGCATGCCCAATGGTTTTTTTGGAGGCTCGTATGTTAGAACTTCCCATATTAAGTACTGATTTCCCATCTGCAAAAGAGTTTATTATTGATGGAGAAGATGGAATGATATGTGGTATAGGCGACATTCCGTCAAATATAAAGCTATTGGCTAATGATGGGAAACTTCGAAAGAAGCTTATAAAAAAACCGGATGTAGTAAGCATGCATAATCAAGAGATTATAAACCAATTAGCAAAAATATTGTAATGAAACAAGTTTTTTCATCGAAAAATGGCGTGGTGGTGAAAGAGGCACCAGAGCCAGAGGTGGCACGTGGCGCTGTAAAGATTCGAGTGGCATACAGTTGCATTTCTGCTGGTACTGAAATGTCTAATATCAAGTCAGCTAACAAAGGTCTTATTGAACGTGTAAAGGAAAAACCTCAATATATAAAAGATGTTGTTGAGATGGTAAAGGATCAAGGGCTTAAGACTACACTCAATAAGATTGAAGCCAAGATGGAAGGCTTAACCAGCAGTGGGTACTCGGTTTCAGGTGTTGTTGTAGCTGTTGGCGCCGGTGTTGATAACTTTAAAGTTGGCGACTTAGTTTCAGCTGGCGGTGCAGGGATAGCACAGCATCA
>AUXO018121163.1_pt1 | contig 11578 bp, 13 predicted proteins | sample 768731 | NCBI WGS metagenome assembly AUXO01 (sample SAMN02715735, study PRJNA202380) | gut metagenome | biome: sheep rumen | host: Ovis aries | place: New Zealand: Palmerston North | reverse complement strand
GTTTTTCTTATCGTCTGAGCTTTACTCTTTCTGTTTTTTATTGCCTCCTCTGTATATAGCATTTTTTTAGCTCCTTTGTCTATCGTAAATGTTTGATCTTATTTGTAATTTAAAATAATAATGGTCTTTCCCCATAGTCGCCGCTTTTGTGTCTTTTTCATCGTCACCTTCCCAATACCATTCTAAAGTATATACATTAATTGAATCCTTTGGTACAATAATATTTTCTATTCCAAGTTCATTAATGCCAACATATTCGTCACTGCTTCCTTTTATATAAATGTTATCTACTTTTAGTCTATACTTCATATTTATATAGCTACTCATGTCATCTTCAAATTTAATATCATAAATCATATCGTATCTCGATTTGTTTTTTACACTAAATTTATATGTACCACTCGACATTGGAGCTATTTTTCTTTCTCCGGTTACTGTCTTTTACTCCAAAAATATTAAGTTTTGTATCATTTTGTATTTGTAGGTTTTCCTCTGTAAGCTCAATTCCTTCTACTTCCCATGCTGTTACCGAATTTAATCCAAAAGTTATTATTTTGTAGCAAATGAAAAGCAAAAGTAGTATGATTATTATATTTAAAGCTATAATAAATTTTGTGGTTTTTTTACCTTTATTTTCTTCTTCAATGTTAACTTCGTTTAGTATTTCTCTGTCATGAATTTCTGTATTTCCTTCAACATATTCTTTAAAAGAGTCAGTTTCCCCCTGGGTATCAGCTACTTCTGATTCATTGGGTCTATTGTTGATTGTTTCTACACTGGCCTCTGTGTTAAATTCTTTGTTTTCTGTTCCTTCTGTTTTTTCTTTTTCCAGTTGTTGTTGTTCCACAATCACGTCTGCTCCTTTCTTAAGTTCTTAAATATGCTCACAAAAACACATCATGCTTTTGTCAGCATATTTATTTAAAAGGGCAGGCAAAGCACCTGCCCTTTCTATTTTAATTTCTACATAAATTAGTCAACCTGTGTAGCAACTATTGTTGCTGTTACAGTTGCTGTAGGTCTTGTAGTTTGAGCTGCAATACCTAATGTTGTATCTGTTGTGTCATTTTGTGTTGATGTGTATTGAGAGCTTTGTGCTCCTGTATATGCCCATCTCCATTGCACTGGAACTGTTCCTGTAGCACCCATGTTAAGTGCTACATCTGTAACTCCAACATCTATTGCACCTGTTTCTGCATCTGGTTTAACCCATGTTGTTCCATTTGTGCTGAATTCTAGTGGAATATTTGAAGCATTTGTTAAAACAAATGACATAGAATATGTAGCATCAACTTCTGAAGTGTTTTCTACAGATACACTAAAGCTTCCTGAAGTACCAGGTGCTATAAGCTTGTCTTCAGCTGTTGCTCCTCCTGTTACACTTTTTCCACTAGCAACACCTGCAACATTAGCTTCAGCTGTTCCATCAGAATCTTTTATTGATGAGAATAGATCTAGTTCAATCTCTTGAGGTGTTGCAGTTGCTATTTCAGTAGTTCCAACTTTAATTGACCATTTTGCTACTGATACAGTATCAACACCTGTAGCTGTAGATGTATATTTTGCATATGTTCCAGCTACTAACATGATAACTATCATTGTTAAAGCTAAAAGAATAATTACAAATTTAGCTAGTTTTTTATCTTTCATTTGTATTTCCCCCCTTTCTTTTGTTTGAATTAGTTTTATAAATTTTAAAAAGTTAATAGCAAAATTATTTATTTAGTCTTTCTTTCTGTAATTCCTCGTTTTGTTTCTTTAAATTTTCTATCTCCTGTTCCATTTGTCTCTGTTTGCTTGCTTTTTCTTTTAAATATTGTCTATCTTCTGCACTTTCTTTTAAGTGTACAACTATAAGTAATAAAAATGGTATTGAAAGGCAAGCTATCATTCCTGTTGGTGTTTGCATAAACATAGCTAGATTCCCTAATTTACTTATTTTGAATTGGTAAACTCCCTCTATATCTTCAGGTAGTACATATCCTATGTCTTCTGTATTGTTGTTGTCTCCTTTAGTTACATATTTTGTTTGCCCTTCTTCTTTAACTATTTTTACTATTCTATGTGTTACAACAACTTCTCCTGTTCTAAATGCAATTACATCATTTACCTTTAGATTATCGGTTCCAACATCTTTTACCATTGCAAGGTCTCCTGGATAGATTTCTTTTTCCATTGAGCCTGATAATACTATAAATGGTTTCCATCCAAGGAATGAAGGTATTTCGTCTGGTTTTACTATTGAATTTATTAAAATAACCCCGCTTATAAGCAATATTGGTAGCAATATAATGATCAATATTATGCTAATTGCTTTCCTCATTTATTTGTTTACCTCCTTAATACCTTTAGCTCGATAATGTGTACATTTAGAGTATACCATGTCGAAAAAATGTTGTAAATGAAAAATAAGTAAACTTAACATATTTGTAATGTAATTGTAATAATGTTGTAACAAACGCTAATTAGGTCGCTATATTTTTTCTTGTAAGCAAAAAGATTTGCCATTTAAAATGACAAATCTTTTTTGTTTATACTTCCCCATATAGGCCTATTAAAGTATTATCTAACCTTTTTTTACACATTCTTATTTCTTTTTTTATGATTATATCTATTTCTGGTGTATATTCTGTTTCCCTCATCTTAAGTAAATCATTTAAATTATTTATTGTGTCTTCAACATTTTTTAAGTTTATCGTTGTAGTCATACTGTTTACTCTTCCGCTAGTATACTTATGAACAACAAAATCTGCGATTTTAGAGGTTTTTGCTTTCATTACACCGCTATATACAAAAAGTACATCTTCATAGAAAATGTTTTCTTTAAATCTTATTCCATTTTCATTTAAGTATTCCCTTCTCCAACATTTGCTCCACGGATTTGGGTATTTATCTATAGCAGCTTTGAATGTTTTAGTACAGGTTTCAGGTGTTGGAATAACTAATTCTTCTCTGTCTCCTTCTATTTTAAATCCAAGATATATAACATCTGTCTCATCATCACCTATTACTTTGTCAAGTTTCTCTAGCACATCATCTGCTGCTAAATAATCATCCCCATCTAGGAAAACAATATACTCTCCTTTTGCAACTGCTAAACCAGTGTTTCTTGCCCCTCCTGCTTTTTTATTTTGCTCGTGCTCTAAATAAATAATATTATCATATTTTTCTTTTGTTTCTAATATTTTTTGTTTTGTGCTATCTGTTGATGCATCATTTACAACTATTATTTCAATATTTTTTAATGTTTGTTTTGCTGCACTTTCAAGTGCTCTTTGAACATAGTCTGCAATATTATATGCTGCAATTATTACGCTAAATCTTATTTTTGTATCGTTTTCCATTGTTTGCCCCTTTCATTTTTTAACTGCTTGTTAGTATAGCATATTTATTTGAATATGCCAATACCTTCCTTAAACTCTGCTGGCTGGTCCGTTTTTTATTTTTAATTCTGTTTTATTTATGACTGATTCAAACATCTCTATAATATTCTCTGCAGCCTTTTGTCCAGTCCATTCAGTTGTTATATAATTATATGCTTTTTTTGAATATTTTGTTCTTAATTCTTTGTTATTTATTAATTGCTTAACCTTGCTCTCCAGGTCATTATAGTTCGCATACATTAATCCATTATCACAGTCTCCTATTAGGAATGGAACTGAACCCATTTTTTTATTTGCAACAATAGCACATCCAGCATTCATAGATTCATTTATAACTGCTCCCCATCCTTCATAGCTGTCACTTGTTCCAATAAAAATGTTGGCTTTTTCCATATATTCTCTAACTTCATTGCTTGGAACTTGCCCTACTATATCTACTACGTCCTCAAGGTTTTGTTTTCTTACTCTATTTCTCATTTTTTGCTCAAGCTTTCCAGTTCCTAGCATCTGTATGTTAAATTTATATCCTTGTGTCTTTAAATTCTTAGCCAGTTTTAATACTATCTCTGGATGTTTCCAATTTATAAATCTTGCAACCCAAATTAATTGTATTTTTTTATTATTTTCTTTTTGCTCTATCAATTTGTCTATGTCATATAAATTATTTTCTAAGAAGTAGCCCCATTTATATGTTTTGCCCTTATATAAACCTAACTTGTTAAAGTCACGTGCTCCATATGCATTAGCACATAGCATGTATAAGTTTTTGTTTTTTCTGTATTTAATGTGTCTATTCCAAAATAGTAGCATTTTGTCTTTATTTAACACCGTACTCCAAAATCCATCTGGAAAAATGAATACTCTTGCCCTATATCTAAATGTAAGTTTATCGAGCTTTAATCTCTCTTCTATTAGTTCATCTGTTGTAGATCCTATAATTACAACATCGCTTTCAATAGCAAGTTTTTTTGCCTCGTTGTACTGCTTTTCATCTTCATAGCTTCTTACTACATAATCATACTTTTGGTCAAGATCTTCAAACCCTAAATCTAGTCTCCATTGGAATATTTTGACTGTTGATACGAATTTAAAATCATCGCCCAGTCTTTTATACATTTCATTGCAAAAAGATGTCTGGTGGTGGGTTAAAAAATTAGAATAGAATGTAACTTTCATATTTTAGCTCCTTTTTTAATTTTATTTTCTCATCGTGTCGGCAAGTCAGGATCTATCCTTGCTCTGCCAGTTTGAATCTGCCTAGTATTATGCAGTTCTGAAAGTTCTACACCATTGGCTTTTGATAATACTTCCAGTTTTGATGTCATACTTTCAAGTAAATATCTTCTGTGATGTGCCATAACGTATGGTATTTGTCTTAAGCTCATTAGTTCAGTATAAAATGCATCATTTCCTTTGGCAAATACAGCGTTTCCCAAATTGTGATCTGCTCTTGCAATTTCTAAGAATGCTGCTCTATAGCTCTCTTTTAGCATTAATGATAATACAGTATTTGTACTCCTTGCACAAGGTATTGGTTGTCCATTTAAGTCTATAAATTCGCCTCGAATAGGCTGTGCCGCCCTGCTTGACAATTCATTTAATTTAGGTAAAAAAGGCAAAGTATTCTCCGCTTCTCTAAAAAGGTCTGGATGTCTTTGATAAGTAAATCTAATCAATTGGTTTACATACTCTAGTTCTCTTTCATGACAATAGATTACAATTTTTTCTCCTCTTGGATTCCTTGCATTCGTTCTGTTGCCACAAAATTTTAGATAAAAATTTGGATTAGTATTATATGCTAGAAGGTGACCTGCTAAAGTTGCAATGTTTCCATTATTACAATTAATATACACCCTTCTTAAATCTCTATTATCAGGATGTTGCCTTCTCACTCCCGCAATATGATAAAAAGACGGTGCATCCGTTTGGCCTTGCAATGTAATATTATATTTATTCTCTTCCATTATGTAAGATAAAACATTCTCTTCTGCTATTTGGTTGTGTTCTATTTCTTGAGGCGTAGCAGGTCTACCATTCATCCTAATTAATCCAGAATATGCCAAACGAGAAAAATCACTAGGTCTAATATTACTGTGTCGCTGAGAAATACCATAATAAGATTCTAAAAATCTACATAGCTCGCCTTCCATTTTTGCAGATATAGTTATACTTTGTTGTTCTATCATCCATCTTTTTGGTTGATGACCGCGTCTTATTATCTCTTGGGTGTCCGTCTCCTAGCATTTTTGGTTTATCTTTTTTTATAATCTTCTCAAAAAAATCTCTTATAGCCCCCATATTATCACCAATATTAATAATATGACAAAATGTGACAAATAGTCAAGTGTTTTGTTTTTTATGTAGAGTAAAAACTTTTTCAGAGTTTTAAACGTATAGTTCTATCTTTGTTCCACTATATATAGTCAAGCCAGGTTTTGGCATTTGGTTTTTTACCTTTGCCTCATCATTATTTTTTTCTACATCTGAATTCAAATTAGTATCTAATCCTGTTTCTTTTAAAGCTTTTATCGCCTCTGTTACTGTTAATCCACGTACTTCTGGCACTATTACCTCTTGTTTTTTTTCTACTTGTTCTGTGTTGTCCGGTGCAATCTCTAATGCTGGCAATAATTCTCCTAAAACTTGTGATGCGATTGGTGCTGCAACTCCTCCTCCTTGGTGGCCTCCTTCTCCTGTTGGATTGTAAAGTGTAATTAGCATTACAATTTGGGGATCTGATATTGGCGCTACACCAACAAAAGAAGTTACATACTTTCCCGTATTTACTCCATCTTCTGAAGTTCCTGTTTTACCCCCTATTCGGTATCCTCTTACTTGTGCATTTTTTCCTGTACCTTCAGCCACAACTGATTCCATCATGCTTAATACTTGTTTAGAAGTTTTTTCAGAAATTGCCCTCGATTGAACTCTTGTCTCAATGTTTTGAACTTCTCCTGTATTTATATCTATTATTTGTTTTACAATTCTAGGCTCCATTAGTACGCCACCATTAGCAATTGTTGAAACCATTCTCACCATCTGCAAAGGAGTTACCTCAAATCTTTGTCCAAAACTAATTGTAGCAAGTTCAACAGGGCCAACTTTAGCTTCTGGTAAAAAAATTCCTTTAGCTTCTCCCGTTAGTTTGATATGTGTATAATCCAAGAGACCAAATCTCTCTAAATAGTTGTAATACTTTTCTTTTCCTACTTTTTGGCCTAAGCCTATAAAGACCGGATTACACGAATTCATTAATGCTTGCCTTAAGCTTTCTGCTCCATGAGGCCTATAATATCTCCAGCATTTGATTCTAACTCCTGCAATTTCAATTCCACCAGAGCAGTTGAATTCTCCTGCTTTATCTGTTGTAGTTATTCCTTCCTCAAGGGCAGCAGATGCAGTTAATAGCTTAAACGTTGACCCTGGTTCATAGCTATCAGCAATCGCTTTATTTCGCCACATTTTTTGTCTTGCAATATTTTTGTCATTAGCGGGCATTGTTTCCCAGACTGCTTTAAGCTCATCTGTATTAGGTTCATATGGTTCATTCAAATTATAGTCTGGATATGTTGCCATAGCTATAATATCTCCAGTTTTTGGGTTCATTACAATAATATTGCCACCATCGGTACAAGCATTATCTATGCATGCTTCTTTTAAATACTTTTCTACTATTGCTTGTGCAGACATGTTTATTGATAGTACAATGTCTTTCCCATTTATAGCAGGTGTATATTCTTCTCCTTCGTCTAATAATCCTCCCCCTTTACCGTCTGCAATCTTTGCAATATTACCTTTTTCACCTTTTAGAATATCATCGTAAGTTGCCTCTATCCCGTCTAATCCTTGATTATCAGTTCCACAAAATCCTATTACGTGAGACGCTAAATTGTTGTATGGGTAATACCTTTTTGTGTCTTCATCGATGTTTACACCATTAGTAATATTATTTTCCTTTAGCCATTTTCTAAGTTCATTTGTTTTTTCTTTTGAAACACGTTTAGCTATTGTTTCAATCGAACTTCTTTTCTCTACTTTTTTTAATACTGTATCATATTCTAAATCAAATATGTCTGATAGAACTTTTGCAAGTTTGTCTTTATCGCTTTTATCAATGTTAGTAGGATTTATTGAAACAGTTTCAACTGTTGCACTCATTGCTAATACGATTTTACCAGTGCTGTCATAAATTGTGCCACGTTCTGGATTAATATTTCTGTCCATAGTTTGTTGTGTATATGCTTTTGCTTGTAGTTCTTCCCCTTGAACAAATTGAATCCATCCAATTTTTAGAATAAGAGCAAAAAAAATGCTTATAACAATATAAAGCATGTTCCTAATTCTTTTTTCTCTTTTTAGACTAGCTTCTAGCATTTGGCCATCTCCCAATTAAAATAATAAAAGATTATCCATTTTTATAGATAATCTTTTATTTAAATATATTCTTAATATATGCTATTATGCTTTGAAGCAAGTCTGAATTTTCTTCTATTTTAACCTCTTCGGATCCTGCCTCAACATAGTCTTTTTTAGGTAAGTCTATGTAAATTGTTTGCTTACTATTTAGTTTTTGCATTCCGAGTTTTTCTTTCGCTAAAGTTTCTATCTGGCTAAGGTTTAAACTGTTTTGTATACTTACTTCTAACTGTTCATTTTCTTTCTTCACTTGTGAAATTTTTCTTTCTAAAGCTTGTTTTTGTGTAAATGCTTCATTTATTTGTGAATTTCTAAATCCAATGGCATAGAGCACACTAAATCCAAGCACCAAATATACTACAATTTTAGCCTTCTTTTTTGCAAGTAAAGCTTTAGCTTTTTTTGTTTCTTGTTCTATTTGTTTTTTGCTTTTTGTGCTGGTTTTTTTTGGCTTTACTTGTTTCCTTTTAGGGTCTTCTTTAGGTTGTAGTTTTCTTGGGCTTGTCTCGTATTGGTATCTATTGTAGCTTCGTCCAGGAGCTGCCATTTTCTTTAGTTCACCTCTTTTCAAAAATTCTAAGTTTCGCACTCTTGCTTCGTGAATTTTCTTTTTGTTCTTTTTCGCTCGGAATAATTGGTTTTCTTGTTATTATTCTACCTTTTGATGGGTTTCCACAAACACAATATGGTAAATCCGGTGGACACGTACACTTACCACTTGCATCAGCATACGCATTTTTAACTGCTCTATCCTCTAGTGAATGAAAAGTAATCGTGCATAGTCTTCCTTCAGGTGCTAGACATTCAATGCAGTCATTTATTGTATTTTGCAATGGTTTTATTTCATCATTTACTTCTATTCTAATTGCTTGAAATGATCTTTTAGCAGGGTGGCCTTCTTTTGATTGATATTTTCTTGGTATGCTTTTTCCTATAATTTCTACTAAATCCTTCGTAGTTTCAATTAGCTTTGTTTTACGCGCATTTATAATGTTTTTTGCAATTATTCTTGCAAATTTTTCTTCGCCATATTCATATAATATGTTTGCAATAGTCGCTTCATCATAATTGTTAACAACATCTTTAGCTGTTAGTTTTTGGGTTTTATCCATTCTCATATCTAGCTCAGCTTCCTGCATATAGCTAAATCCTCTAGCACCTTCATCTAGTTGGTATGAAGAAACCCCTAAATCCAACAGTATTCCGTCAACGCACTTTATTTCTAATTGCTTTAAAATATTTTTAATGTTGTCATGATTGTCATGGATATATGTAACATTTCCATATTCTTTTAATTTTTCCTTAGCTGCTTTTAGAGCTGCATCATCTCTGTCAATTCCTATTAGTCTACCATTACATGATAATCTTTTTGCAATTTCTAAGCTATGCCCTGCGCCTCCGAAGAGTCCCATCAACGTAAATTCCATCTTTTTTTATGCATAGCCCATCAATCACTTCTGTAAGTAAGACTGGCATGTGTTTAAACTCCAAATTTTGCACCTCTTTTGCTAATCTTTTTTTAAATAGCACAAACAGTTGGTAAGATAAATATACCAACTGTTATGCCACTCTTTTCTTTGTTTTCTTTTGTAAATTTTTTCTTTTCTCTTAAGTGACTTAATTTTTTTCTTTTGTTTTTTCTTCTTTCATTTGTGTTTTTACATTTTCTTTTGTAGGTTTATAATTTTACTTTCGTAAATTATACTAATTTTGTCCTTCGTAAATTTTATCTTTTGTGTTTTTGTTTTCTTTTGTTCCTTTAATTCTTTTGTATTTAAAGGCTTTGTCTTTTGTGTTTTTGTTTTCTTTTGTAAGCTATATAAACTTATAAAAAGTTATATACCAAGCATAGTCATGTTTTCCGCAATTTCATCAACATTAATGTTTTCGTCACTACTATATTTGCTCCATTTTTCTTTACTCCAAATTTCTATTCTAGTATTGACTCCAATTATTACAACGTCCTTTTCTAGATTTGCAAAATCTCTTAAATTGCTTGTTATCAAAAATCTTCCCTGTTTGTCTATCTCACATTCAATCGCTCCTGATAAGAAGAACCTGGTAAAGTCTCTGGCATTTTTGCTACTAAGTGGGAGTGATTTTAACTTTTCTTCAAAGGCAGTCCATTCTGTTTGTGAATACGCAAATAAGCAACCATCTAAGCCCTTAGTTACAACGAATTTGTCTCCAATTTCGTCTCTAAGTTTTGCTGGCATTATTAAACGGCCTTTAGTATCTACTGAATGCTCGTATTCACCAATAAACAACCTTTTCACCTCCCGTGTAACTTTCTACCACTTTTCACCACTTCTTACCACTTTCGATTAAATTTTAATATATAAATTTTTATTTTGCAATAGTTTTTTAAAAAAAAATATATTTTTTTATTTTTTATTTTACAAAAGCAAAGACGGTTCTCACTGAACCGTCTTTGTTTTATCATTACCGCAGGAAGATAATGATACTAATGTTATAATTTGTTTCGCTTGCAATCGATTAATATTCATTTCATTAAAATATTTTTCAGCTTAAAATCCGTGACTGCCTCCGCTTCCAGAGAAGCCTCCGCCACCGCCTCCGGCCTCCTCCGCCAGATGAACCTCCAGAAGAACTGCTTACAGGGGAGTATACTTTGTGTTCTCCTGTTAAAGCAACTTTAATAGGTGTATGTTCAAATGAAACCTCACATTCGTCTGTCAATTCATTAGCAGATGCTTTCTTATTTTTACAAGCTTTTATATATACTCCGTAAGTTATCAGAAGTGATAGCATCACAGCTACAAAGGCATTGCATATGTATTTCATTGATTCAGCAATTTTACCACCATTTAATAATGTGTTCATTTGTGTAAAAGCTTCTTTTGCACATTCATAATAGTTTCCGTTGCTAGCATACTTATATACGTTATCTGTTATCATATCGCATTTACCACTGGTTATAATTTTGTCCAGCCCTCCAGTCGCACAAGCACATATTTGCCTTGAATTCATATCAATATAAAATGCTACTCCACTTTCGTTTCCCAATATTTTGTAATAATAGTTTTGTATGTATTTTAATGGCTTTACACTTCCTGTACTGGTATTGGTAGTTTTAAAAACTACATTTCCAAATTCTGTTAAACCTATCATTTGGGCTTTAAGTTCTATTTCTTCATTATATGGTAGTAAATCTGCATCATCTTCTATTATAATTTTATAACCTGTATTTGATGCTTTACTATTTGTAGGGAGTATAAGTAGCAATAATATTATTAACAAAATAAAAGAATAAATCTTTTTAAGCATTTTCATCGCCTCCTCTTTTTTCGAGTCCAGGAAGCTTCCTTGATGTAAGAATATTATATTTATTTACAGTATTCTTAAAAGATATAATTGATAATGCTATTGATGCAAATGATGTTACATAATAATATATATCAGACGCGGGTCTTATACAAAATAAAGCAGCTGTAAGCATTAGTCCTATAATTGGTTTATATATGCTAGTATCTTTCTCCGGATGTTTTGTTTTTCTTATAATCATCCATGTAATTGCTGATATTAATGCTATAATTCCTACTCCTAATAATATTAAATTTGCCGATGTTGGAAAAATAGCTGTAAAAATAGAAAACGCTACTATTCCGACTTCTAGCATTATTGGAAGAAATATAAACATTAAGATGATAATTACTAATTGTCCCGTTCTACTAATTGTCTTTGTTTTATTTTTCTTATCTGTCTTTTCTTTTTCATCTAATGAACTTTGTTGTTCATCGTTGGCTGTTGCTTTTTCA
>AUXO016011289.1_pt1 | contig 11578 bp, 13 predicted proteins | sample 768731 | NCBI WGS metagenome assembly AUXO01 (sample SAMN02715735, study PRJNA202380) | gut metagenome | biome: sheep rumen | host: Ovis aries | place: New Zealand: Palmerston North | reverse complement strand
AAACACGCACAAGCAGTTTGGGGAACAATAAAAGGAAATATTGCAGACCAACAAGATTTACAAGAAGTATTAGATAATTTAAGTGATACAAAAGTAGATAAAACTACAACATCAAATCAAGTATATGGTACAGATGAAAATGGAGAACAAACAACATTTAATAAAGATGATTTAAGGAAAGTAGATACAATAAATGGTATTCAAGCAGATAGTAATAAAAATGTAGAAATAACTGCTAACGATATTTTTGGTAATTTTTCTTGGTATGTGGACCCACGAAGTATTAAAGATATTATAGAAGATTTATATGTATTTACGCAAAGAATATATGTTGATATGGCTAATAGAATTAGACCATATATTCCTGCTAATAATTATGAGGCTAATGGTGAATTGATGGAAGATAATTTCTTTGTAACAATTACAAGAGATGACGGAATATTGCTAATGGCAAAAGTATTGCGAAATTTTACAGCAGATAGTACACAGGCAACACCTTATGAAAGTTTTATGTATGATGTAGAACAAGGAAATCTAAAACTTGTAGGAATACCAGAACAACAAGGAGATGAAACACCAGCACCTCAACCAAACTGGCAAATAATGGATACATTTCAATTAGAAAGCCCATTATCGTCAGATAATACAGCACCAGAAATATTATTGTATCAAGATATAAATAATGTAGAATTATCAGCAGGTTTTGCAATAAATAATGGAAGTAGTGAGCAAACATTACATATAATATTTACTGCTCAAAATGGTTCTGTTAATGAAACTAATATAGTACCATCTGGAGTAGGAGGATTATATTTTGAAACTGACTTAACACCATCTGATATAGATTTAGAATATATAGAAAATCATTTCCAATTTGACTGGGTAAGTAATCCAACTGGAAGTTTATCTATAACTTTAAGAGATAATGATACAGGAAATATGGTAGGTCCAGGTGATTTAACAAATTTAGATTGTTGGGTTTCAAATCAAGAAACAGGAGAGAGTTTTAGTTTTACTAATTACTCTACTACAGCTATTAACTTCTTTGATTTACCAGTAGGTAGTTATGAAGTAGGATTTTCAAGTGATGAATATGATATGTTTGATACAACTTCGGTAACAATTACACAAAATACACCTGCTGAATTAGAGTTGGCAGTTGTAACAAAAAGTTCAGAAGATGAGGAAACATTTAATATACTAAATAATGTAATGGGAACAAGTGATAGTTATGATGGATTAGGCGGAACAGAAGAAGAAATAGGAGAAATACTTGATGATATACTTGGAAATCAAAGTGAAGATATTGACCCTGATTTATTGCATAGAGCTGAAGGTATATTGTGGAATTGGTTAAGTGACCAAGGTGAGATAGGAGCAGAATCAGATTTACAATTATTAAATGCGACAGCTAGTGGTAATATTGTAACAGGAGATGGTTATAATCCTACTGATGATGTTGATTATGGAACATTTGAAATAGATACAGATACTGAAACAGTAACTAGGTTATAAAGATTATATTTTTGTGAAAGGAGTTTGATAAAGAATGAAAGTACAACATAGTATAGTAAATAATAATAAATTAAATTCTGTTCCAGTTGTAAACGGACAGATAGTATATGTTAAAGATACACACGATTTATACTTTGATGTAGATAATACAAGAACAAAAGCCACAGATATAGTCTTTGTAGGAACATTACAGGAGAGGGACGCTATTCAAAGTCCCACTCCTAATAAAGTATATTGTGTAGAAGAAGATAATAAGTTTTATAGATATGAAAACAATGAGTGGGTTTTAGTAGGTGGCGAAGAACCATTACCACAAGTATTTCTATGGACTTATACTGGTAGTTCAATAACTAGTAAAGATTTAGAATTTTGGAATAATATTTTATTGGTAAATGATAAGTCAGATGTTATTGTATTATATGATTTAGCTCAAAATGGAGTTATTTTACGAATATATAAAGGAGATTTAAGAAAAAATAAAAGAACTGAATATGGATATACAACTGATATATCAAATCAAAGTACCTTATCTGAATTTAAAATAAACAGAGTATATGTTACAGTTACAATAACAAATGATATTATAACAGCTGTAAATCTATCTCAAACATCATCAAATAAATCATTTTATTATTTAAGTCCATCATATGATTATGCCACACCATATATACCTTTATATGATGGTTCTCCTGCAACTAAAAAATATGTAAATGACAGTTTAGCATCATATACACCACCAGCAGCAGATGTTGAATTTGACAATACAGGGACAGAAATTGAAGCAACAACAGTAGAAGAAGCTATTATAGAATTAAACACAAAAATAGGAAACTTAAATACACTTATAGAAGAAATAAATGGGGAATAAAAGAAATATAGTAGTGGTTGGATAACTCCAACCACTTTTATTTATTTTTAGATAAGTAAAATAATAATAGGAGGTAGTTTATTATGGAAAATGAAAAATATGAAACACCAACAATATATAATTTAGAAGCTGTTGTAAAAATACTTGAAGATACAGTAGGAAAAAAGGCAGTTAAAGATAATATTTTTAAATTAGATTATCTTTTGGGGGGAGTTACAGAGGATAATTTAATAGATAATAATTTTAAATGTTTTGGACCAACTAATAAAGGTGGGTATGTTACATATATTTATAGACTAGGTAATATAGAAGCTGTATTTATTGAAAACATATTACATATATATGATTTAAGAAATTAGGTGTGAAATTATGTCGTATGGTAGAGTTTTAGAAACAGGACATTATATTTGGCAAGATGAAGATGGAATTTATTTTGATAATGTATATGTGCCAAATGAAACCATAAATGTATTTTTAGCGAGAATCTATGATTTAAGGAAGAAAGAATTTAAGCAAAGAGTACAAGATGGTAGAAAAATAATAAAAAATATAGGTGATAATAATGAATAAGGTTTTAGAAAAATATGACAAAGAAGAACCTATACAAGTTGGTGACTTAATAACATATTTTCCAGAAACAGACAAAGTTACACGAGCTAGAACACATTGGAGAACTGCTGATAATAATAGAGTTATTGGAGTGTGTAGTTTTATAAATAATAATATGATTACATACAAAGATATAGGAATAGCAGATGTTAAAGTTAAAGGACTTGTTTGTTTAGGAGATAAACTAACTGCTAGTGAAGAATTTGGTGTAGCAGAAGCAATTAAATACAGGCAAGATGAAACCAAATTTAGATATAGAAGTATAGGGAAAGTGATAGGATTATACAATAATTATAATATAGTGAAAGTATTATTAGATATTGAATAATTCAGAAAGGAGATTATATGGGATTACTTAATCGTAAGGACGCAAGAATATTTAGGGGTTATTTTAATGAAATGGTAAAACTTATAGGACAATCCGTAGGTTATCAATGGGTAGTTAAAAGAGAATATACAATACATAGTGAAGATAATAGTACATTATCTGCCCCAATTAGAATAGATATACTGTTTGATGAAAATCCTCAAGTAGATACATTAAATAGATTAGGTTGGGTTAGTGAATTGAATAATGAAAAACCAATAGTAATAAATATGCCTTATAATACACCAAATCTTACAATAAATGCAAGAATTACGATTGAAAGTGTTGATGGAGTTGCAAGACCCAGAGTTTTTAAAATAACACAGATAGTAAGTGATTTGGAATTTCCAGACGCATATACCTGTGCCATAGTTCCTGTATTTGACCAACATATACAGAAAAATCAATATACATTGGTTAATCACGAGAAAATTAACCAAGATGAGAGTGATAGAACTTCAAAAGACCAACCATATAAATATATTACAGACCAACATAATATAGATAATACACCAAAAGAAAATATAGACTATGAGAAGAAATATAACTTCATCAATGATAAAAAAAGCCCATATAGTGGTTAATGCCTATGATGTTAGTACAAATGCAATTTGTTGATATATCTGAAACTGAAAGGGATTTAATACCACACTTTTGCGAATGGTTATGTAATATAATTTTCAGTAATATTAACAATAAAATAAATAGAAAAAAGGTAAGTTTAAGATTAAAATATATATTAGATGAGGTTAATTGGATACATTGGAATAGTGATAAATATAGTTTAAGTGTAGCAGAAATATTTGAGGCTATTGCAAAAAGTATTGATTTTGAATCATATCAAAATAATACTTGGAAAATAATTATAAATCCAAATGTACTAATACCTTATTCTAATACTTCAATAGAAAGATTAGTTAGATTTATAAATTTTGGAGATATGAAACAAAGGGCAACAGGTATGTTTAATGTAGAGCATAAATATAATCATAAGGAATTAAATGTTCTTTGGAAAATATATATATCCAGAAATATGGGAGTTCTAACAACATCAGAAATTATATCAAGATAGGGGGTAGAATATGTCAGAAAAAGCTAATAAGAGAGAGTTTGTAGAACAAAAAATTATAGAAACTGACGCAGGAGTATATGCCTATGATATGGCTATTGTAGAAGATTTAAGAGCTAGATTTAGTTCTTCACCAGTAGAAAGTCAAGTTAATAAAAATGTTCAGATAGGTTCGCCAACACAAATGTTTAGTATAATAGGCTCTCTTGAAGATGACAATGTAATAATGCCATTTATAAGTTTAGAAAGATTAGATTGGCAATTAAATCTTGATAGACAGGGATTTCAAACTTTTATTGGTGATATGGTTTATACTAGATTAGATAATGAAAATAAACCAGTAGAAGTAAGAGCACAGACTATTCCAATAACAATAAATTACAGATTAAGCGTTTGGAGTGAGGATAGAATAACAAATGATGCTTTATGTAGAGAGTTACTTTTCTATTATCATTTAAGACCATCTTTAATGGTATATGTAGGACACGGAATAAATATGAAACATAAATTTAATATATACTTTAATAGTGGAATTGAAGATAATAGTGATATTGCTAATTTTGGAACAAATGGACAATATTATAGACAAGATATGACATTTTATACAGATGACGCTTATTTATGGAGAGCTAATTGGCAAAATAAAGTTGCTATTGCTCCTAATATCACATTTGATTATGGAGTAAATGCAGGACAACAATTAAAATATGTTGATAAACATATAGATTTATAATAAAGGAGTGATTTAATTATGATTAAGGTAACAAATATTTCAAATAAGAATATATCTATTGAAGGGATTACAATTAAACCTTTCGAGTTTGTGGTATTTCCTGAAAATATACCAGAAACTACTAAAAGTAGAATAAACGCATTATCTAATTTGAAAATTATATCAGTTGTATATGTTGATAATAGTGTAAATACTATTAAAAAATCAAATAAAAAATCAAATAAATAGTCTATACAAATTTTTAATTATGTGATAAAATATCTATGAAAGGAGTATATAAGATGATTTTAGAAGAAGATAATAGTTTAAGATTGAGTGAAAAAGATAAAGAAACACTAAAACAATGGGGAGAAACTGATGAAGATATACAACAAATAGAAAGAGCTTTAAATGTAACAGAATTTACAGTTGGAGATGTTGAAAGAGCTGAAAATGGTAGTATAGTAATCCCTGATGAAGATAATGATAGAGTGATTACGGCACAAGAAGCAAGAGAAATTTTAGGAGATGAAACATTTTTAAGTGGATTAGATAGAAGTGCTTTTCATTGGACAAGTGGTAGATATAATGCTGATGAAACTAAATATGTATCATTTGATAGTTCTAAATTATTTAAAGATAGTGAATTATGTGAAGAAAGTAAAGAAAGGTTTAATTGTCCAGAGTGTAATGAGGACATAAATGAACTATTTGAGTGTGACGGAAAATGTGAGTGTCCTGAATGTGGACATAGCGGAAATAAAGAAGATTTTAGGGAGTGTATAAATAAAAAATTGAAAAAAGAAAATAAAAAAGCAATCGTAGAGGGAAAATTAAATTTTATAGAAAATGTAGATGAATTACCAGATATGTGTTATGGTGTTCTTCCAAGTGATAATTCAATTATAATCATTAAAAAAGGAGAAACAGGATACTATACAACTGATTATAATGATATGGTTGAGGGAGAAACTTATGATGAAAGATACCATAGTGCAAATGAAGTAGCAAATAACTTAAATGGAGAAATAGATATAACACCAGACCAAAGATTTACTATGGAAATTAGAAGTATGAATGGTAATTGGTCAACTACAAATAAAAAAGAAGAAAGAAATTTGACAAGAGCAGAAAGACATAATAGAGATGCTGAAAGAATATATGATACTTATAATAAACAAATTGAAAGATTTTGTGAATTTTTAAGAAGGTTAGGTTATGATGAAGATAGAATAACAAAAGCAAGACAAAATACAGGTATAGGTGCACACGAATTATGGGATTTATGTAAGCCAGAAGCAGATAAATTAGGACCTGATGTATGGGATAAATTATGTAGCATAAAAGTTGATATGAATGAGGTAATACCTGAAAAATAGGGGGTATATGATGGAACAACCTTTTGATGATTATAAAAATAAAGGTGTTGAATATGATTATATATTAAGTGCAAGTGTTAAGATAGGTATTGTAGATAATATAATACCTAATCTTATAAACTTGTTAAAAGATGAGGATTTTTTAAAAATATATTTTCCTGATATAGCATTAGGTAGAGTTTATGGTAAAGTTGAATATATAAATGAAAAATTACAATTCACATTTGGAATTTCATTAGTAGATGCCAAGCAAAGACCTACCTCAAAGGATTTATCACAAAATATAAAAGATTTCATATTATCTCTTAATAAGAATATAGAAACACCTAAATTAGATATAAAGGAGAGTGATATTATTGTGGATATTATAACAGAAAACAAAAATTATTTAGATAACATTGATAAAAAGTTAGTAAATGAGGGTAAAATATCATTTACTAGATTAAATGAAGTACAATCATTTGAATTAACTAGTGATGGAATTGTAGAAAGATATATCAATGGAAATCTATGTAATACAATGCCATTCTCTAAATTAGGTGTATTAAGAGAGTGTAAAGCATTGGTTACAGATGGATATACATTAACTTTAAATACTTGGCAAGATGTAAAAACAGAAGCAGAAATAAAAACAGATAAAAATAGTATAGATAATAATATAACATTAGATAATCCAGAAGAAACTAAAAAAGAATTACAACAAAATATTAAAGATGTGGAAGAAATACAAAATCTTAAAGATGAGTTAGAAGATAAATTAGACACATTAAATGAAGATGGAGAAACCGCAGGAGATTATGTATTAGTTGTTTATACTAATGTAGATGGAGAATTTGTACCAGATACTTGCGTTAAAGGTATAGATGGACAAGACTATATAATTGCGAATAGCATTGATGAAGCTGGCAAATATAGTAAAGAGGAAGCAGATAAAATAGTTAATATGTTTAATGACCCAAAGGTTAATGGTGAAAAATATATATTAAAATCAGTTAAATTAGATGATATTGATACATTAAAGGGTTTATATGAAAATAAAGAATTAAAAACAGAAGATAAAGATTTATTTGAAGAATGGCAATATTTAATGAGCATTATGCCAGAAGATGTATTAGATGATTATGTAGGAGAGTGTGATTTATCAGATGGAGAAATGGCAGGAACAGAAAGACCAGATGATGACAGATTGGAATATTTAATAAGTGAAGCAAGTATAGCTTTAACAGGTACAGTATTTGAAAGTAAAGAAATAAAAACAGAAGATACAAGAGCTACATTATTTCCTTCTACTAAATTTACAGCAAAAAAATTAAATGCTAATGAGTTAAAAGATTTTAATATAAATAGAGATTTAACAATTGACCAAGTTGGTTGGATACAAGCAAATATAGGAAATATATTTGAGGTAGAAGATGGGGTTAGAAATTTTGTAAGCAATATGGAAATTTTTGATGAAGAACCTATTATTAGTTTAGATGATTATTTTAATAATCTTAAAAATGCTTTGAAAGGAGAATAAAAATGAAAAAAGCAAATTATTCAAATAAAGATATTAAACTTAAAATGGAAGGGTTAAATCTAAATATTGATAAAGATATATTAGACGACCAAAGAACATTAGAGGTTAGTACAGAAGTAGCAGATAAAGAAAAAATTTCAAAAGATGATAAAACTGACTTTGAAAATTTTAAAGTATTATATGCTGACGCTATCAAAAATAAATGTTTAGAGGATTTTGGTATTTGTGATGATGATAAATTATTAGAGGACACAGCAAAGGAAATGTATTTAGCTTCTAAAACATATATACCAGAGGAAGATAAAAAAGCAGATGGAGAACTAGAAAAGAAAACAGAAAGTAAAAAGGTAAAAATAGAAAGTAAAGATATAGCTGACTGTGTTCCTGAAAAAATAAAAAATGCAAATTCACCAGAGGAAGCATTACAAGTATTAGATACTCTTTCAAATGATGAACTAATAGATTATACTGCTTGGTTAATAGCAACATTTGTATTTGAAACAGATAATGTAGATTCTGAAATAGTTGAAGATTTTGTTGCAGAATATATGACAACAGATAATATGAAAAAATTTGCAAAAAATCAAATAGAAGAAGATATAGCCAATGAGAGATTATCAAATAAAGTAAAAACAGAAAGTAGAATACTGGAAAAAGTAGAAATACCTGAAAAATTTGAGGTTAGTGAGTTAAAAAGAATAGCACAAAGAGTATTACCTGCAAAAGATATAGATACACACGATGGAGATTTATATATAAGAAAATCAGATAAATCAACAGAATTATTAAAACATATGTTAAATGCAAATAGTGGTTTAATTAGTACATTTACAAGTAATTTAGAAGATGGAGATGTTTGGTATGATATTCCATTTGCAAATTGGGAAGATGACTTTAAAAAACAAGCAGATGAATATGGTTGGTACGACAAAAAAGATGAAAGTGTAGTTAGTGATTATACATTAGACCAAATAAAAAGAGTTTTAGATAGCGAAGAAACAGAATATGGTTATTCATTAAAAATAACAAATAGTGGTGCAGACGCTGAAACTAAAACATTAGATTTAGATAAAGAAGATTTACAAGCAATATATGATGCTTTAAGTAAAAATAAAGTTACAGAAAGTAAAAAAGATGATAGATTTCAAGCAAATTTATCTCTACACAGTAAATTTGGTATAGATAAAGGAAGTAAACTAATTCAAGAATTAGATACAGCATTAGAACAAAATGATAAACAAAAAATAAAGAAACTTGCTAATAAATTTAAAAAAGAATTATCTCCAAATGATTATAATTCATTTATAAAAACATATTATCCAAAATATAAAGAAGTATTAGAAAGTGTATTTATTGAAAATAAAAATTTACAAAAAGCAGATGATGAAAGCAAATCTAATAAAAAGGAGTGTTCCAAGCAAAGCTAATTTAAGAGAAAGTATAGAAGTTCACGAGGAATTAAATCCAAAGATATGGGATAACGAAACAATGACAATGAAACCAGATGTCTATGATAAACTAAAAAACATAGCTGATGAGTTTTTGAAATATGTTGAAATTCCATTAAATATTGTAGATATAGAAGTTGTTGGTTCAAATGCAAGTTATAATTATAATGAAAATAGTGATATAGATTTACATATAATTGTAAATAATGAGGTAAATTATGTTGACCCTGAAATATTAAGAATGTTATATAATTCTAAAAAGAACTCATTTAATGATAATTATGAATTAGACATTGATGGTATTCCAGTAGAATTATATATAGAAGATGTTAAAGATGGTAATGCAACTAATGGAAGATTTAGTATTAGAGATAATCAATGGGTAGTTAAACCAGAGCCAATACATTATGATATACCTGATATAGCTCCTACATTAAATGATTATGTTCAAAAGTGTAATGATATGTTGAAATCTGATGACGCACAAGCAATATTAGATTTAGTAAATGAAATATATATGATGAGAAAATTAGGATTAGCACAAGATGGAGAGGCATCAGTAGGTAATTTAGTATTCAAAGAATTAAGAAATATGGATATGATACCTAAACTTAAAGACCATTACTATGAGTTAAGAAGCAAAGATTTAAGCGAAGCAAAGGAGTATTCCAAGCAAAATCAAGAAAGAAATAAATTACTAATATTGGCTTTAAATGAGAATAATGTTTTAAATGAAGCTAAAACAGATATGCCAGAAGTTAAATTATTTAAAGAATTACTTACTAAATTAAAAGAAAGTAATGAAGAAAAAGCAATAGATAGTGTTGAAATTACATCATTTATTGTTGAAAATGATATTATATGTGAAAATATAGAAGTTAGTGATGAATTAAGTGATATGGGATATACTAGAACATATGATATATACATAAATGGAGATATAGTTGGTTATATTGGTTATGTTGACAATAAATGGGTAGGAAATCTATGTAAATAATACAAACTCTCTGGTAATATAGAGTAAAATATTATCAGAGAGTATTTTAAATAGGGAGGAATAGTTTATGAGTACAAGAGCATTGGTAGGTTTTATGCCAGAAGATGGAGAGGATAAAGTAACACTAGCTTTGCAATGGAATGATGGAGATAATTTAAAACAATATTTAAAGGATTTTAATTCACCAGAACAGGTACAAGAATTAGTTGATTTAGGTATGTATGGTAGTTTAATAGATGAAAAAGATGCTGAATATTTTAGCAAACACCCTTTAATAGATGGTAAAGTAGTTAAATTGAAGAAAACACCTAATATGTATGTTACATTACACAATTACCACAAAGGAGAAAAAGCTGTAACATATGATAATGTAGAGGAAGCAGCAGGACAAGATGTTAATTATGTATTTTTATATGATACATTTAATAATTGCTGGTATTATACTGATTCATATAAAGAAGGTATGACAATAGATGATTTTAAACAATTAAGATAATGTAGAAGAAAGGAGAGAAATAAGATGTTTGATATTAACGAAGCATTTATACAGGCACTTCAAGAACAGGAGTTAAAAGAAGGTTTAGATTATGGAGATGAAAGTATAAATATAACAACATCAGGAGATGATGAAGAAGCAAGAAAACACTATGGAAAAGATATGACTAAAAGAAATAGAGTTCGTTCATTAGACCAAGCAAAAAGAAATTTAAAAAGGGCTGCTACTGATGGTAGAATTGGAGATGGGCAAATAGTTGACCAAATATCATTTGAAGATACATTAAATAGAGATTTAGATATTTACAAATATAGAAAAGATATGGCAACAATGCACAGAGGAAATGAACCAAAATATAATAAAGATTTAAGAATTGATGGTAAATCTAAATTAGAACCAAGTGAACACAATGAAATGGTAGCAACTATGTGGGATAATGAAGCTGATATGGTTGCAGATAAAATAAGAGCAAGACATAATAAAAAACAAGAAAATGCTTCTATAACTGTAACACAAGATGTTAATAGTGAAGATGAAGCATTAGATTTAGTAAATGATACTTCATATTTTAATATAGGAGATGAAGTAGAAGTAAAAGA
>AUXO014233658.1_pt1 | contig 11579 bp, 12 predicted proteins | sample 768731 | NCBI WGS metagenome assembly AUXO01 (sample SAMN02715735, study PRJNA202380) | gut metagenome | biome: sheep rumen | host: Ovis aries | place: New Zealand: Palmerston North | reverse complement strand
TTTAATATAAAATATTGCAAACATTGATAAATTCAGTAAAAACGAGTGTAAAAATAAGGAATGACGCTGTCCATCTGCACCAAAATATTTAAGAAGTAGGTATGTGTGCTTACTTTTTATTATGCATAAAATTTGCTATTATTAGTACCTTTGAGAAATATGTAAAAAAATATATATACATAAAAAGTTTCTGTACCACTGTATATATAATTGTACAATTTGATTGAGAAAAGTATAGAGTGTGTAAAAATCATAGCAATAGCTCAAAGTAAATGCATAAAGTAGAAAAATATTAGATCTTTATAATGATTTGCAGTAGTAAATTATAGTTTAGCAAAAAACAAGCAAAATTTTTAGAAGAGGAATTTTGTAAGGAATAATCAAAGTTTAAATGTATAATACATTGTTAAAAAATGTTTAATATGATATTATAAAAATAGCTTATAGAATTCACTAATGAATAGGAGGTAAATAGAGTGAAAGAAAAAAATAATCTAATAAAAGTGAAATTAAATACAATAATAATTTTAATATTAGTGATAGCAATAATTATTGTTGGAATATTATTTGTTATTATAAAAAATAATGATAAAAAATTTGATGAAGGACATGATATTGGACTACCTGAATTTAATACTAGTGAATTTGAAAATTTATTAAAAGACAATAATTCAAAATCAGATTATAATGCTAATGAAGAATATACAAATTTAAGCTATTATTATATAACGGTTATGGATTCAAGTTACTCAACCTGGAACTCTGGTTTATCTGGATATGACTATAATAATATTTTAAAAGAAGTTACATATGTTAGATATGTTTATCAAAATAATAATTGGATTTTAGCTGAAAATAAAAATAATAGTCCATTTTTTAGTCAAACTGGAAATGGAACTATAGTAAATTATGAACGTTATTACATTCCAATATATGAATTAGAAGAAGGAAAAAATAAAATAGTAGTAACAGAAGTAACAAATGGTGGAACAAAAAAGGAAAAAGAATTTATAATTAATAGGACTTCAAGTGAATATGATAAAATATATCAAGTAAAAAATGTAAATAAATCTAGTTCATTAAGTCTTGATACTTATCAAGATGTGATAAATATAAATATGAATGATTATGATAATATACTATTAACAGGAAGTTTTTATTCTAATTATGATATTATAGATATAACATGGACAAGATATGAACATGAAAATGATAGTAAAGAATGGAAAGTTATTCCAAAATCATTAACTAATAGAGTATATTATCAAAGTGAAGGAAAAGCAAAAATATTAGAAAATTATTGGGCTATTGATGTTTTAAGTACAGATTCTGATGGAACAAAAATAGAAATTACAGCAACAGATTCATCTGGTGCTAAAATTACAAAAACAGTTGTAATAAATAATGATTCTCAAGCTAAGAAGTATGATATTCAAAATCCTAATTTAAGATATAATAACATTACTGATGATGGTGGAATGAAATTTATCAATAATGAAGTTTTAATACTATTTAATGATAATGTAAAAGAATATAGATGTGAAGAGATTATAAAAGAAATAAATGGAAAAATACTATATTCATTTGGTACTATAAAGTCATATAATGTCCAAACTAATTATAAATTTACTACATACTCATCGATTGAAAAGTATTGTAAAATGTTAGAAGATAAATATGATGAGATTGAAATGGTAAGTGTTAATAGTTTAGATGAAATAAATTTAGATTAAAAAATATTTTAATTTATATAAAGCATGTTAACTGAATTTTATTTGTTATAACTTGATTTTTCTCTCTTTTCACCTTTTTTATATTTTTATAATCTTTTTGGCTGGGGTAATGGATTTTTTTAAGTTCTACTATTGAAACAATATATACTAACATAGCAAGTTTTACAGTTATGTATGAATATGCTAAGTAAAGGAACTATTGAAATACTTTTAATTTACATGTGGCTATATAGATAATGAAGAATAAAAATACAAATTATATTACAGAAATATGATTTTTTCTATTGACAAATATAGAAAAATGTAATAGCATTTATGTGATTTAAACTTGGAGATATAACTGCTACAAATATTAATAGGAAATAATAAATAGAGGTACAAAAGATTAATTTAAAATTTAGCTATTGAGCCTCTATTTTTTTTAATATTTTTATAGATAGGAGGTATAGTAAAGTGGACTTAAGCGAGTTTAACACAAAGGAATCAAAAGAAAAAAAAGAAATTCTAAGTAAAGACAAGCATTCTTTAATTGCAATAAGTGGAATGCCTGGAGCAGGAAAAACAACAATATCAATGAAATTATTGTCGGATATGCCAAAATTAACATATTTTGATTTTGGTGCTTTTTTTAGGCCTATATCATATTATTTAATAGAAGAAAGAAAGGTTCCAATATCAGAATTGAGAAAAGTTGTTGAACAGAGAAAAGTAAAAGAACTAATGGATTATTTAGATGTAGGATACAGAAAAAATGAAAACAGAGAATACGAAATATCTATCAGAGGTCACTTCTATACTGATGAAGAATTATATAATCCTAATATGAACAAAATAACAGTAGATGTTGGAGCGTGCTTTGGAGATAGCCTAAATGAATACATCAAAAAGATGATAGAAGAAATCAGAATGTCTAGTCCAGTATTGTTAAATGCAAGAAGACCATTTTCAGTATGTAGTGATATATCAAATCATATTTTTTTAAAAGCTAGTTTTCTAAGAAGAGCAGAAAGAAAAGCTAAACTTGAAGAAACCACTTTTGATGAAGCAAAAAAACGACTTGAGTTTAGAGATGAAAAAGAAAAAGCAGCAGGATTTTGGAAAACATTCCCTTTTACAAAAATAATAGACACAACGAATATGGAAATAGAAGATACAGTTTCTGTAGTGAAAACCCATATTTTGGAGTACACAATTAAGAAAGAGGAATTGGATTTGATTAGAGAGGAGAATAATAGATAGTAAAGTAAAGGAGGAAAAGTATGTATAAATTAGGTAATTTTACAATAGTCTTACCAAGTTATAATTGTGATAAGGCTTGTCCATTTTGCATAGCAAAAAATAATAAAAAATTTAATGGTAAAAGTCAAGAAAATTTTAAGATACTATCGGATATATTAGATGAAATAAAAAAAGAGGGAATAAGATTTGAAAGATTGGTTTTGAGTGGAAATGGAGAGCCATCATTATATAGTTTTGATACTTTAAAAAAATATGCAGAAATAATAAAGAAATATGAAAGTGTATATGATGGATTTAGAGTACATACTTCTGGAAATATTTTTTGGGAAAAAAGCAAATTTGAACTATTTAATAACTTATTACCTAATGTAGAATTTGATTTATTAAGAGTAGCAATAGATCCAAGCAAAGACATGGAAATACTTGGATATAAAAGAGATTATACTAAATCTGATTATTTTAAACATGCAAATAAGATTAAACTTGATTTGGCTTTAACTAGAAATTTAGAAAGTAGTATATTTGCGGAAAGACTAGAAGAGTTTTTAAGAGAGAATCCCAATATAGACTTAATAAGATTTAAAAATTTAATGACAGGTGATAATAAATCTAGTAAACAAGCTGAGTGGGTTGAAAATAATAGAATGAATAAATCTGATTTTATAGAATTTGTAAATGCTTTTTTAAAATACACTGGAGCAAAATCAATAAATAGTATCATATTAAATAATGGGGTTAGAGCAGTTTTTGAGAGTTCGGGAAATTATCCTAAAGATGTTGTATATAGTGATGCGAGGATAATAGATTATAAAGAACAACCTGTAAGTATAGAGTGTATGAAAAAAATGGCAGATAAAATTGACAATACAAAGACATTAGTATATGATGATATTAATAGATAAGGAGGGGATAAAAATGAACAACAATGAGGTAACATTAAGAATAAAAGACAGTATGGAACATTTTCGAAAGGAATTAGAATTAAAGGGATATAAGGAAATAGAACATATGGTATTATATGATACTTTTCTAATACCTGAAATGTTGGATTTAGAAAAATTAAGCACGAGGGAAATTATCTCAAAAGCATTAATTATAAGGAAAGTAGATGATATTACACATAATGAGATAAGAAGAGATATTACATATAAGTTGAAAAAATTTGATCATAACGGAGATATTATCGAACAAAAAAGTACTAGAATGAAAGTTAATAATTGTGATGAAGCGGAAAAATTTTTTGCAGTAATAGGATATAAAAAAATAATGAATATTACAGAAGAAGACTTTGGATATGAAAAAGAAGGTATAATATTAACAACTAAAGATATTAAAAATGGAGATGACATGATAGAAATTGAAACACAGATAGGGAATGACAAATATGACACTATTGAAAAAATAAAAAAATGGCTTACAAATGAAAAAATGAATTTGGATTATAGTAACTATTTTGTAAAAAAGGCGGAAGTGGAATTGAATAAAGTACTAAATAGAGAGTGATAAGGAGAAAAAAATGATTGATTTACACATTCATTCTACATATTCAGATGGAAAAAATACAATCAAAGAAATTTTACAAAAAGCAAATGAAAAACATTTAAGTTGTATTTCTATTACAGATCATAACACTTGTAAAGCATATCAAGAACTGAATGAAATTAATGTAAAAAAATATTATTCTGGAAAGATTATTACGGGAATTGAACTGAATACAACTGCACTAGAAATACCAATAGAACTTCTTGGATACCAATTTGATATAGAATTAATGCAGAAAAATTTAAAGGGAATTTATTTAACCCCAGAAGAGAGAAACCTTTTAGAAGTTAAAAGATTATATGAAAAATGTATTGAATCTAAAATTGATATTGGCTCAAACTTTGTGAAAGACTATTCACCTCAAATATATCCTTCAAAATATTTACATCAAACTTTAATAAAAAATAACAAGAATAAAAAATACATTGATGATGAAGCATGGAAAGATAGCCTTGTCTTATATAGAAAATATATGTCAGATCCAAACAGCTTGTTTTTTGTAGACACAAATGATGTCCTTCCACATATAAGTACAGTAATTGAACTAATAAGAAAATCACATGGAAAAGTATTTATACCACACATCTTTGAATATAAACATAATTCTCAAAAAATACTTGATTATTTACTAAAAAACTTTGAAATAGATGGTATAGAATGCTATTATTCAACATTTTCAGAAGAGGAAAACAAAGCACTTTTAGATCTATGTAATAAAAAAAAGTATTTTGTCTCAGGAGGAAGTGATTATCACGATATAAATGAATTTGGAATAGATATTGGGATTGGAAAAGGAAATTTGAATATTCCAGATTCGGCAATTTTAGAATGGGTAAAATAAAAGACAAAAGCAAAAGATACTATAAAATGAAAGGATTTTGTTATGGACATTTTAAAAAAAGAATCAATTGTATTAAAAATAGGTGATTTGAAGTTGTCAGATACATATGATACATTTGGAGAAAAGAGAAATGTAAATGGATATGAATGTCATCCTATAGAAGATCCAAAAGGAAGATGGTTTTCACAAATAATTGTTGAACTTGCTCATGGAGATTCTAGAGAAGGAGTTATTATAAAAAAAGGAGATGATGAAATTTATTTAACTTATGGGGCAAATAGAAGAGGTTCAAATGCACAAAGTATGGCAATAGGTTATTTAAAGGGCGATAAATATTTTTTTATAGATGAATGTTTTAGAGATATTTATGATGAAAATCCAATTGTATCATCAAGAAGTATGGTTAAATGTGATTCGTTATGGGAAGAAAGTAAAAATATTATGGTAAAACCTTTAATGAATATATATAATTCTAGACTTAAAGTAGAAATAGATAATGAGGAAGAAAGAGAAATAGAAGAATTAGCTTCTAAAATTGAAAATATAAAAAATGCTCTTACTAAAGAGAGTTTAAGAAATTTAAGAAAGAAAGAGATTATGCTAAGGAAAAAATTAGAAGCTAGGAAAATAACTGCTAGAGATGATGATGAAAGATAACAAAAAGCACAGATATTATATTTATCTGTGCTTTTGTTTAAATTATACATATTAATTTATTTCATCAAATAATAGAATATTATAGAACTTAATTTCAAACTATCATGTTTTATTGTTCCATCAGCTGTTGTAAGAAGGTCTGATTCCATAACTTCATATTTTGCATTTTGCATATTATCATAATCTATGATAACTTGATCTTTTTGTTCTTCTGTAGCATATTTTTGAAGTAAATCTTTAGGAAGAAGATTGTTACTTACTATAACAACATTTATTCTATCTTTACCAATATATTTCTCTAAGGTGTTTACATGATCACTTACTCCAAAATTATCTGTTTCACCAGGTTGAGTCATAACATTACATATGTACATTACTTTTGCTTTAGAATCATGAATTGCTTTTGATACTTCTGGAACAATAAGATGGGGAAGAATGCTTGTATAAAGACTTCCCATACTTAATATAATAAGATCAGCATCTTTGATTGCTTCAAAAACCTCTGGTAATATATGAGGTTCTTCTTTGTAAAATATTCTTTTATACTTTTTTCTAGCTAAAGTGATTTCTTCTTCTCCTTCAACAATTTCACCATCAACAGTTTCGCCCATTAAAGTTAAATAATCTTCAGAAAGTGGAAGAACAGTGTGCTCTACTCTTAAAAGTTCACTCATATATTCAATACTTGTCTTTAAATTACCAGTCTCTTTATATAAAGAAGTAAGAATAAGGTTACCCATAGAATGACCATTTAAATCGCTATATGTAGACATTCTATATTCCATAACACTTTTAACTTCATCAGGTAAAGTAGATAAATTACTTAAAACATGTCTAATATCTCCAACAGCTGGGGTGTAGAATTCTTTTCTAAGTCTTCCTGTACTTCTTCCATCATCTGATACTGTGATGATGGCTGTAATATCAACAGGGAAATATTTTAATCCTTTTAATGCTGTAGAAGTACCTGTACCTCCACCTAAAACTACTATTTTTTTTCTTTGCATAATTTTCCTCCTAATCAGTTGTGACTTTTGTAAAGTCACTAAATTCTTCAATATTATTATTATTGATATCTAGAATTGAATACTTATTATCTTGTCTTCTTAATCTTATTACTTGTTTTGCATTTTTAGAATATAATCCAAGTAAATCTTTAGGATTATCATCTATAAATATACCATTTGTATAATCAATGTCAAGATTAAATTTTTCTTTTGAAGTTATAAATAGGGCATCAAAATATCTTGAAAGTTTTGATCCAGATATTTTTATAGTTTGATATTGTAAATTATTCTTTGCATAAGAAAGCATATATATTTGATGGCCTTTTATTTTTAGATTTTTTAAAAATGGTATAGAATCATCAAATACAAATTCTTCTCCATTTAAAAGAATATTATTTACATTATTAATTATAGGGAAGGGTGATAAATCATATTTTGTAGATATATAATGAATAAATTCATAAATATTGTATATATGTTCATGATTAAAAGAAAGTTTACATTCATTATATAATATGTTTTGGTCAATTGATTTTTTTTCTGATATGTAAGTTGATACACATAAAAGCATTTTTTCTGTTAATTTTGGTGTATTATAAAGTGTATTATCAAAATCAATATAATAATTCATAATATTTCTCCTTTACTCATATATTAAACAATATCATAATAAAAAATAAAAGTCAATAAAAACACTTGCATAGTTTTTATGTAAGTGCTATAATGTTTAAGCGTAAAAATACAAAAAAGGAGGAAAACGTTATGAATATTGCAGTTTATGGTGCAGCTAGTAGTTTAATAGACAAAAGTTATAAAGAGGCAGGAAGAGATCTTGGAAGAAAAATAGTAGATAGAGGTCATGGACTTGTTTTCGGTGGTGGAGCAAATGGAATGATGGGATCTGTTGCTGAAGGAGTCAATGAAAAAAATGGATATATCTTAGGAGTAGTTCCTGAATTTTTTAAAGAAGCTGGAAGTGAAGTTTCTTTTAAAAAATGTACAGAATATATTTATACAGAAACAATGAGAGAAAGAAAAAAAATAATGGAAGAACGTTGTGATGCATTTATAATATCACCTGGTGGAATAGGAACATTTGACGAATTTTTTGAAATCTTAACATTAAAACAATTAGGAAGACATAATAAAGCTATAGCAATATATAATATAAATGGATTTTATGATGAAATTGCAAGTGCATTACATAGATGTGTAGTAGAAAAGTTTATTACTGATGATTGTGCAGAATTATGTAAGGTTTTTGATGATGCTGATGAAATGTTAGATTATATCGAAAACTATAATCCTGAAGATATAGATTTATCTAAAGTAAAGATAAGATAGGAATTAATTTAGTTATGTTAGAAAATAAAATATTTACGGAAATAGATGAAGAATTCATATGTGATAATTGTGGAAAAAAAGTTCCTAAACTAGGATATTCTTGTAGAAACCATTGTCCATTTTGTTTACACTCAAAACATGTTGATATTAATCCTGGAGATAGAGAAGAAACTTGTCATGGAGATTTAGAACCTATTAGTGTAGAAATGAGCAACAAAAAAGGATATATTATTAGTTTTAGGTGTAAAAAATGTGGAGCAATTAGAAGAAATAAAGCAGCAGAAGATGATAATATGGATTTAATAATTAAACTTACGGTAAATAAAAATTTAATATAGAAAGTAATAATAAATAAAAGCTTAGCAAAATGCTAAGCTTTTAATATTTTATTAATTTCATCTATATTTTCATCTAACATATCAAATCTAATATTTTGAATATTTAATTTAGAATAATCTAATTTAGTTATCCTTGAATTAAATATAGTAGTTATAGTTTGTGTATTATCTGGAACTATTCTAAAATTAAATCTATAACGATCTTTTAAATAATATTTTTCTTTTGTTTTGCATAAGGCATTACATTTTTCATAGCATTTATTACTTTTTCCAAGTAAACAATATCCTGTATGCATTAGAGGAATAGTACCATAAACAATAAGTTCTGAATTTTCAAAAATGTTATTTTCTGCATCTGCATCTGGTTCAGGAGAAAGAGTAATTCTTGAAAAATTCATAGTTAATAAGCTAGATGAAGTAATACTATTAAATGTATTAAAAGTATAATTTGCTATTAAATCTAGTTTTTTATTCACTTGTAAATTAGAAATTAATTCTAATTCTGAAATATTAGATATAACTATACCATAAATATTAAAATTATTAATAGTATTTATTAGAGTGTTTTCAAAATATTTAATAAAACTATCTTTAATAATATCTGGCATATAAATATATATATTTCCTTTAGAAGATAATGTATCTATAACATATTTAAAGTTTTTATCAGCAAAATATTTTAAAGGAATATATATATTATCTACTTTGTTTAATTTAGAGTAATCAAATGATAAATCTAATATATTAAGTAATAATGACTTTTGAACTTTTTTACTTTTATTACTTTTAGTACATGAAATTTGTATTTTTAAGTTTTTCTTATAATCTTCATTATGTATTACAATATTTCTTTTAAATGAATTTATTATTTTACTTTCAATTCTTGAAATTGTTTCTCTTCTTATATCATTTAAGATAGAAGTAGGGATAAATATATTATCATCTAAAGAAATATTTATATTTGAAAAATCAAAACATGTATTTTGTGTTTTATTAAATTGTTTTAATATATTTTCTTTTGATATAGGAGCATTTTTAGCAAGTTCTGGAATATAATCATATTCAAAATAATCATCTATACCAAAGTTGTCGCATTTTGTAGAAATCGTAATTTTTGTGTTTTTAGAAATATTTAATTTGCATTCCAGATTTACTTTTATAAAGTCTTTACTATAGCTTTCTTCAGAAATTAGTGTTAATTCCTTATCTGATAGTTTGTATATTTTGTCGTTTAAAACTATTTTTCCTTTCATTCTTCCAAAAGTAACAATTTGATTTCTTTCACCTTTTCTAATATTTGTTTTTTTATCCATCAATTCGGAAACTGTGTATTTTGAATCTTCTTTTTCAAAAGATATAGTATCTCCAATAGAAATATTATTTTCTAAATTAACTGTAACTAACCCTTTATCTTTATTATATTTTAAAATTTTTCCTAAATAAATTCCCATATTATTTGGTTTATCTTTAAAAATTAGTTTTCTATTTGGTTCATTTTTTAAATGTCCAGATGAAAAACCACCACGATTAAATACTTGCATTAAATCTTGTTTATCTTTTTCATCAATTATATATTCAGATATTTCATTATTTAAAAATTTTGTCGCAAGATTAATATATTTTCGATAAATTCTTGTAACTGTAGCAACATAAGTAGGTGATTTCATTCTTCCTTCTATTTTAAAAGAAGAAACACCGGTTTTTATTAAATCAGGTAAATATTCAAGGGTGCACAAATCTCTGGGACTTAATAGATAACCTTTATCTAAAACGTTTTCTTTATTATCTATTAGGGAATAAGGAAGTCTACAAGGTTGAGCACATTTTCCTCGATTTCCAGATCGTCCTCCGATCATACTAGAAAATAGGCATTGACCAGAGTATGAAATACATAAAGCTCCATGCATAAAAACTTCTATTTCAATATTTGAATTTTTACAAATATGTTCTATTTCTTTTAAAGTACATTCACGTGCTAAAACAACTCTTTTAAATCCAAGTTTTTCTAGTTTTTTTACACCTTCTAAATTTGATATTGTCATTTGAGTGCTTGCATGAATATCTAAATCTGGAAAACTTTTAATTAATGTAGTTGCAAGGCCTAAATCTTGAACAATTATTGCATCTATCCCATATTGATATGCTTTTTGAGCTAAATTAAATGCATCTTCAAATTCATCATTTTTTATAAGAGTATTAAGAGTTAAATGTGTTTTAACACCTCTTAATTTTGCATAATTTATAGCTTTTTCTAATTCGTTATCTTCAAAATTTGTAGCAAATGCTCTTGCACTAAATAGGCTAGCACCAAAATATACTGCATTAGCACCATTTTGTACAGCGGCTTTTAGACATTCAAAATCTCCAACAGGAGATAATAGTTCCACCATTTTATCCTCCAAAAAAAACATTTATCTTTTATCATTTTTACAGAAATAATTATACCATATATTGACATAAAATACAAATATAGAGAAATTTTAAATATTTTAGTAACACAAAAATAAAATATTCATATTATATATAAAAAAGAAAAAGGAGGACTTACATATGCCAGAAAATAATATGAATGGTGTATATTCAGCACCAATTGATGACAGACATTGTGGAGGAAATACAGGAGGATTATTTGGAGGATGTGATAGTGAAGTATTGTTTTTTATAATAATATTCTTACTACTATTTACTAGTTTTGGATATGGAAGATAAAAAAAGACAGATATTATTTTTAATATCTGTCTTTTTTATATATAAGAAATATAAAAAATAAAAATGTTGTTTATTTTATAATTATATGATATATTATAATAAAAATATACATAAGGAGGAAAAAATGAAAAAAGATATATTTACGAACAGAAATGGAAAAATTAAATCT
>AUXO010863765.1_pt1 | contig 11581 bp, 13 predicted proteins | sample 768731 | NCBI WGS metagenome assembly AUXO01 (sample SAMN02715735, study PRJNA202380) | gut metagenome | biome: sheep rumen | host: Ovis aries | place: New Zealand: Palmerston North | reverse complement strand
TTGTGCATGAGAACTTTAATTTTGAATTTAAATAATTTTAAGAGACACTAGTGATAAAAACACTAAAGTTGATAAAAAATGTTTTGATGAGTTTTTTTTTACTAACTCAAAAGAATATCTGAATGCGTTAAAGTCTTCATCGATTTTAAAATATTACATTGAGGCTATTTTATTTAGTTTTTTTCCAGGTCATTATTCTTTTGTATATAGGATGATGAAACGATTTGTATAACTTGTTGTGGTGAGTTATTATCACAATAGTAATTTCTATAAAAATATGAAAATCTTACAACATGACAATATTGGCTCTCACTATCGTACTGCGATTTACAAGTTGATGAGTAAGGAGCTTGGATGCGAATTTTGTTTTGGTGACAAGTGGGAGGATATAAAAAAAATAGATTATTCGAAATTGGGTGGAAAAGTAACAGAGCTTCATAATGTTTTCTTTCCGCATGGCTATTGGCAGAAGGGCATGATGCGGATGCTAAAGGAAGATTATGATACCTATATTATTAACGGTGAGCCTCGCTGTGTCAGTTCTTGGCTATTTCTATTGACGAGAAAACTGTTTTATCGCCGCAAGAGGGTCTATTTTTGGGCACATGGAATGCTGGGCAAGGAGAGTGGTTTGAAAAAGGCAATTGCCCGTTTCCGCTACAGATTGGTTGATGGCGCATTTATTTATAATGAACGCTCTTGTAGGATAATGGCGGAGAATGGTATTCCTGCAGAGAAATTGCATCCCATTTATAATTCACTCGATTATGATACTCAGCTTCCGTTGCGTCAAAGTATTTCCCCCAGCACTATTTATAAAGATCATTTTGGAAATGAAAATCCTGTTATGATTTTTATCGGCAGACTTACCGCTGTTAAGAAGCTGGATATGGTCGTGGAGGCTGTATCTCTTTTGAAAGGAAAAGGGGAAAAAGTGAATTTGGTTTTTGTAGGTAATGGGACAGAAAGAAAAAAACTAGAACAACAAGTTGAGCGATTAGGAGTTCAAGAGCAGGTTTGGTTCTATGGAGCATGTTACGATGAACATACCAATGCTGAATTGGTATACAATGCCGACCTCTGTGTGTCTCCAGGTAATATTGGTTTGACGGCCATACATGTAATGATGTTTGGTTGTCCAGCAATTACAAATGATGATTTCAATCACCAAATGCCAGAGTTTGAAGCTATTCACGAAGGCTCAACAGGGGCATTCTTTAAAGACGGAGATGTTAATTCACTTGCAGAATGTATAGGACGATGGTTTGCAGAGCATGTTTCCGACAGGGAAAATGTACGTAAAGCTTGTTATAATGAAATAGATGTTAAGTGGAATCCTCATGTGCAAATTGAGATATTAAAAAATGTGCTGTTCTCAAGCAAATAGATAGTTCAATTATTCACAATAATGATTGCTTTAATAAATACACGGATAACCGGTAGTACGGGTCGCATAATTATGGGTTTACAGGAGCATCTGCTTAGCCAAGGGCATGATGCCGTGGTATGCTATGGCAAAGGAAAACGCTCAAAGAATAAGAATACATACAAATTCTGTACTGACATTGAGATTTACGTTCATTACCTTATGCAAAGAATAAGTGGCCAGCTTTGCATTGGTTCAAGGTGGGCAACAAAAAGGCTAGTAAAATGGATGCGTAAAAACAATGTAAAGGAAGTATACCTCGAAAATCTGCACGGTTTCTACCTAAATGAAAAGATTCTGTTTGATTATTTAGTATCAGAAAAGGTCAAAGTGGTGTATATCATGGCAGATGAATCTGCAATATGGGGGAGTTGCTTCTACAATCCAGGATGTGATCTTTATAAACAATCTTGCGTCGGATGTCCTAAATTACATAGATGGCAATTACGCCTATTTAATGAACCAGCTAGGCGAGCATTCCAAATCAAACAAGAGGCGTATCCACTATTAAATGCAGTATTTGCTGCCCCGGAATATGTAATAAACACAGCAAGGAATTCAATCCTTTTGAAAGGTCGAAAGACAGTAATAGTTGATGAAGCCATTGATGTAACAGTGAATCATCCATATGACACGAAAGAACTACGTAAAGATCTGGTTATAGATGATAATAGAATAATAATAGTATGTGTGGCTCCTAATGATTCAAGGCATACAAATAAGGGGGTAACATATTTTATAGAAGCGGCCAAAAGTTTAGAAAATGATGAACGGTTTGTTTTTGTGCATGTTGGATGGCAATTGAAAGACAAATCAGGCTTACCTAAAAACTATATTGCCATTGGTTTTGTTAGAAGTCAAGAAGTATTGGCACACTATTATTCAATGGGTGACTTATTTGTGTTTCCAAGCCTCTTTGACTCAATGCCTAATGCTTGTCTCGAAGCACTTGCATGTGGAACACCCCTTTTATGTTTCAATACTTCGGGAATGCCATATATTGGAGATAAGACTGTCCTTACACTTGTTGAGCCCAAGAATGTTGAACAGCTTGTGAGTATAATAAGTACTACAACCAAGAAAACACAGGAAAAAATTGATACCTGCCGTAATTACGCATTAAAAAGATACGATAGTCGTAAGTATTTTGCCATTCTAGCATCATTGATGAACGAATTGTAATACAAATAGAAATAAATATGTTAATCAAATCATTGCTTACAACAGAAAACCCATTCAACACCACAGAAGAACTAATATCGTGGATTGCGGAACGGAATCGTGTTGTGAAAGTTGAAGTCGAGCAGATTCCTTTCAGTGACATGAAAGGATGGAATAGTGCGGAAAATGGATCGTTGCATCACGACTCGGGACGTTTCTTTTCCATCGTGGGAATTGACGTAAAGACCGACTATGGTGACAATACCCATTGGCAGCAACCCATCATCCTGCAGCCAGAGGTGGGATACTTAGGTATCTTAACCAAAGAGTTTAATGGAGTATTGTACTGCCTGATGCAAGCGAAGATAGAGCCTGGTAACGTGAACTGTGTGCAGATTTCACCCACGCTTCAGGCTACCAAGAGCAACTTCAGCCGAGTACACGCAGGGAAATCACCAAACTACTTAGAGTTCTTCCAGAACGCTAAACCTCATGAGATCATACTGGATCAGCTGCAGAGTGAGCAGGGTGCAAGATTTTTGCGCAAGCGCAATCGCAACATCATCATCAAGGTGGATGGCGATGTGCCCGTGCTTCCTGATTTCAAGTGGATGACACTGGGGCAAATTAAGGAGATGATGCAGAGTGACAATCTGGTGAACATGGACACGCGTACAGTATTGTCGGGCTTGAAATTCAGCGACTACATCTCACCCATGGACAACCTTGATGGGATGTCGGACTTTGGCCATGCCATGGTCTTATCAAGCAAGACCAACCATAGTGTCTATACAACAGCACAGCATTTGTCGTGGCTAACAGGGCTGAAGGCCAAGTATGAACTGCACGTGAATCCTTGTTCAATTAACGGACTGCAAGGTTGGGAGAAAACAGAACGGGAGATTGTGCGACCTGATGGGAAGTACTTTAAGATTATTGGAGTAAACGTGACCATCTCCAACCGAGAAGTGTCAAGTTGGTGCCAACCTTTGGTACAGCCTATGCAACAAGGACTCTGCGCCTTTATCATCAAAAAGATTGATGGTGTATATCACTTCCTTGTGCAGGCTAAACTGGAATGTGGCAACTACGACGTGATGGAATTGGCTCCGACAGTTCAATGCCTGACAGGAAGAGTGTTTGAAGAGGGTGACTATGTTGCACCGTTTGCTGAATATGTGATTAACGCGAAACCCGAACAGATTATCTTTGATTCTCTGCAATCAGAAGAGGGTGGCCGCTTCTTCCGTGAGCAGAACCGAAACTTGCTGGTTGAGGCTGATGACAACTTCCCGATGGAAGTGCCGTCTCGTTACACATGGATGACGCTTCGACAAATATATAAATTCCTGCGTTTCAACAACTATTTGAATATTCAGGCGAGGAGCCTGATTTCCATACTGAAGTATAACAATTAAAAAGAGATAAGATATGAGAATTCCGTTTAACAAGACGTACCTTACGGGTGACGAAGAGAAGTACATGATGGATGCCCTGCGTTCTGGGCAAGTATGTGGTAATCACACTTACTGCAAGAAGATTCTTGCAATGATGAATGAAAAGTATGGCTATGATAGTGCTTTCCTCTGCCCTTCGGGAACAGCAGCTTTGGAAATGGGCGTAGTATTGGCCGACTTGCAGCCTGGCGATGAGGTAATTCTGCCTTCCTATACGTTCAGCTCAACTGTGAATGCTGTGGTGCTGTTTGGCGGCTTCCCCGTGTTCTGCGAGGTTGACCCTAAGACGATGAACATTGACTATACCAAGATAGAGGCCTTGATTACTCCCAAGACCAAGATGATCATGCCCATTGACTATGCCGGTATGCCTTGTGACATTGACGAAATCCGTGAGATTGCCGATCGTCACAACCTGATTGTGTTCCAGGATTGTGCTCAGTCATACGGCAGTTACTATAAGGGTGTACCTTCTGGTAAGAAAGCACACATTGCAGCTTTCTCCTTCCACGAGACCAAGAACTACAGTGCCGGTGAGGGTGGTTTGCTGATTAACAATGTTCCCGAATGGCACCAGAGAGCGACTTTCCTTCAGGAAAAGGGTACAGACCGCAGTCTTGTAATCAATGGCCAGAAGAACAAGTATACTTGGGTAGATAAAGGCTCCAGTTACCTACTTTCTGACGTATTGGCTGCTATGCTTTACGCTCAGTTGGAGCATGAAGAGGAGATCAAGGCTAAGCGTGGCAAACTGACTGAAGCCTACAACATACTGTTTGCTCCCTATGTTGAGAAAGGCATCATCAATGTGTTCCAACCAAAGGAATATGTGCAGTTGAACCATCACGCCTACTGGGCTGTGTTTCCGACATTAGAGGATAAGCTGAACTTTATGGGCAAGTTGAAAGAAAAGGAAATCTTTGTGTATATTGGATATATGCCTTTGCACTCCGCACCTTACGGACTTCGCTTGGGGTATAAACCGGAAAGCTTGCCTATTACAGAGGATTTAGGCAACCGCATTGCCAGATTGCCATTCTATACAAGTTTGGCTGATGAAGGGTTGGACTACACTATCGAGAACATGAAGTGTGTTCTAGAAGAAATGTACGGATTCTAATGTTTATGGATAAGATAAGAATAGGAATAATCTGTCCTTCGGAGATTGCATTTCGCCGTTTTCTACCCTCTCTGAAAAAGGCAGAGGAGTTTGAATATTTAGGAGTGGCTATCGCCAGCAAGGAAGAATTTGTTGGGGCAACCAATGAGATTCTTGCCAAGGAACGTCAGAAGGCCCAGAACTTTGTGGACAACTACGGGGGAAAGATTTTTGAAGGATATAGAACACTGATAAGTTCAAATGAGGTGGATGCCATCTATTTGCCTTTGCCTCCTGCATTGCATTTTAAATGGGCAAAGCAGGCATTGGAACATGGTAAGCATGTGTTGGTAGAAAAACCATCTACTTGCAGCCTGGTTGATACCCAAGAGTTGGTGTCATTTGCTGAAAGCAAGAGCTTAGCACTGCACGAAAACTATATGTTTGTATTCCACAACCAGATTGAGGCTGTTAAGGATATAGTTCGCAGAGGCGAGATTGGTGATGTGCGTTTGTACAGAATTACGTTCGGATTCCCTCGTCGTGCTGCAAATGACTTCCGCTACAACAAAGCACTGGGCGGTGGGGCATTATTAGATGCTGGTGGCTATACCATGAAACTTGCCACAAATCTGCTGGGTGGAGAAGTGAGAATAACTGCTGCCAATGCAGGTTATTTGGACGAATTTGAGGTGGATATGTATGGCTCAGCTACTGTTGTGAACGACAAGGGAGCCGTAGCTCAAGTGGCATTCGGTATGGATAATGACTACCGCTGTGACTTAGAGATTTGGGGAAGTACCGGAACACTGACCACGGGACGTATTCTGACCGCTCCCGATGGTTTTTTTCCGTCATATACCATCAAGAAGAACCAAGACATTCAGACTGGCGAATTGCCTGCTGATGATGCATTTTTGAAGTCTATCAAGCGATTTGGTACATGTGTGAAAGATAACGCAATAAGAGAAGAAAACTATCAGTTGTTATTGCAGCAAGAACGCTTGGTAGAAGAGTTCAAACAGTTGAATAAAATGGGTTGAAGATGGATTTGAGCTATACTGTAAAAGACTGTGTTATGGTGGATATTCCCACGTTTACTGACGAACGAGGGTCTATCAGTGTGATGGATAAAGAGTTGCCATTTGAGGTGAGGCGAGTCTTTTGGTTGCATCATATCAATGAGGGCAAAGACCGTGGAGCACATGCTTTGCTCAATAGTGCTGAGATTATGATTGCCCTTCATGGCTCGTTTATGGTGGATTTGGATGATACCGAAACCAAGACAAGTGTCATACTGGAAGATCCCAGTAAAGGGCTGATGATTCAGCCAGGCATTTGGTTCAGAACACATTCCTATAAGGAAGATGGTGTATCATTGATTCTTGCATCTGAAGAATATGCAAGGGATAAGTACACGTATGATTATGAGGAGTATTGTAAACTACGAAATCAATGAATATTCAAAATGAAGGATTTGGTAAAGCAAAAAGGGAATAACGATAAAATACGAAAGGGCATTTTGAACTATATGTTTCAAGATGCTGAAGGCGTGTATCGTAATAGCTCATATTTGGCCTGTTTCATTCGTTGCATTTATTTACTTCCTTTTCGGATTACCGTAAAATATAGGTTTATTCAATATCTAGAGCAAAGGAAGCATTTCGGTCTGCTGACAAAATGGTTCAAATATAGATACAATATTAGAACGGCAAAACTTGGATGTTATTTAGAACCGGAAACTAAGATTGGAAAGGGTGTAAGATTTCCTCACGCTTTTCCGCTTGTGATTCATTCGCATGCTGTATTGGGTGAGAATTGTATCATACATCCCAACGTACAAATTGGTACAACTAGGACTAAACAAGGAGCTCCAGTAATTGGTAGCAATGTTTTTTTTGGGAATGGATGCCATATTATTGGTAATTGTAAAATAGGTAATTGGGTGTTTGTGTCTCCGGGGGCTTTTGTTTGCAAGGACATCCCAGAGGGTTCTGTGGTTGGTTTTGGTCTTAACAATATTATATCCAACAAAGGAAAGGAAACTGTTCAAAAGTTTTTAAAATCATAATTATGAAAGGCATCGTACTTGCCGGTGGTTCCGGCACCAGACTTTACCCTATCACAAAAGGGGTTAGCAAACAACTTCTGCCCATTTATGACAAGCCGATGGTGTACTATCCCATCAGTGCGTTGATGTTGGCAGGAATCAGGGATATTCTGATTATATCAACTCCATACGACCTCCCTGGTTTCAAGCGCCTATTAGGAGATGGCTCCGACTATGGTGTACACTTTGAGTATGCCGAGCAGCCTTCACCTGATGGTTTGGCTCAGGCTTTCATCATTGGTGAGAAGTTTATTGGTGATGACAGTGCTTGCTTGGTACTGGGTGATAATATCTTTTATGGTAGCGGTTTTACCACATTGCTCCGCAATGCTGTAAATGATGCAGAGCAGAATGGTAAAGCTACTGTGTTTGGCTATTGGGTTTCAGATCCTGAACGTTATGGAGTTGCTGAGTTTGATAAGCAAGGCAACTGCTTAAGTATAGAAGAAAAGCCAAAAGAACCCAAGAGCAATTATGCGGTAGTGGGTCTTTATTTCTATCCTAACAAGGTGGTAGATGTAGCCAGACACATTAAACCTTCTGCCCGTGGTGAATTGGAGATAACCACTGTCAACCAGGAGTTCTTGAAAGATGGAGATCTGAAGGTGCAAGTATTTGGCCGTGGTTTCGCATGGTTGGATACCGGTACACACGACTCATTAAGTGAGGCTAGTACTTTTGTTGAAGTGATTGAGAAACGTCAAGGTTTGAAAGTTGCCTGTTTAGAGGGTATAGCTTACCGCAATGGCTGGATCAGCGAAGACCGTATGAGAGAGATTGCCCAGCCCATGTTGAAGAACCAATATGGGCAGTACCTATTGAAGGTGATTGATGAAATGAAGGAGGAGATAACTTCTATCTCTTTCCATAATAAGCTTTAGAATACTATTCGCCATCATAGTACGATTAGATGAAAAACAATGATTAAAGTATCAATAATTACCATTTGCTTTAACAACGAGAAAGATATTCGCACCACTCTCGAATCTGTGTTAAACCAATCTTATCCTAATATTGAATACATCATTAAAGATGGCGGTTCGAAAGATGGAACGTTGGCTGTAGTAGATGAATACAAGGATAAGATTGCCAAAGTAATCTCTGCTCCAGACAAAGGCCTGTATGACGCTATCAACACTGGCATCAAAGCTGCTACAGGTGATGTGGTGGGACTTATCCATGCTGGCGACCAGTTGCACGACAAGGAGGTGGTTGCAGACATCGCAAAGTTCTTTGAGGAGAACGACGTGGATGTAATGTACGGGCACAGCCGCATTGTGGATGCCAATGGGAAGGCAAAACGTCTGAACCGAAGCCCGGATTACAGCAGGCGATTGGTGAAATGGGGGTGGATGCCGTCGCATCAGAGTATCTATGTTAGGCGCGAAGTGTTTGATAAGATTGGGTATTATACTCAGAACGTAGGCGGATCTGGCGATTACGAATGGTTCGTGAATTACTTCTACAAACATTCCGACGAATTGAGAATTAAGTTGAATGACCGCTATGTTGTTCGGTTCTCGCTGGGTGGACAGAGTACACAAAACATGGCTTCGCGTGTGCAGAAGAAGAATCGAGATACGTTGCGCCAGTGCTGGATTAATAACGGGCTGAAACCGCCGTTCGCACTGCCTTACAAGAAATTCTATTGGACGCTGAGGCAATTTGTCTTAGCAAAGTTCAACAAATAATCATTTAACATTTTTATGGAACAAAAGAAACTAAGCCCTACTTTCAAGTTGCTTCGGGCTTTAGGGTTTAACTATTCTGAGGAAGAATATGGGGATGTTAGTCTTTGGAGGGTTATCAAGCAGTTTTTTCATAACATCATGCAGAAACATCGGGCCAACATGATGGACTGGGCAATACTTGAACCATTCGCCCCTCGGAAACTCCGTCCGCACTTGATGCGAAAGATGGGGTGCAAAGTTGGTAAGGGATGCTATATCGGAGAGTATGTGCGCATTGACCAAGGCCATGCGGATATGATTACGTTGGAGGATAGTGTGAGCGTGGCAAGTGGAACACGGTTGCTTTGCCATCAGAGAGACTTTACCCACTATTTTGTGGGGAGCGACTATATGCAATTGGGGTATACCATCAAACCAATCGTTTTAAAGAAAGGTTGTCTGGTGGGTATGGAGTCGTTTGTGATGCCAGGAGTAACGATTGGTGAAGGTGCCATTGTGGGCGCAGGTTCACTTGTGACAAAAGATATTCCTGCATGGACGATTGCGGCAGGCAGACCTGCAAAAGTGTTGAAAGAGATTCCGAGGAAAGAAGAGAAATAGCTTCTTAAGCTATGACCAATCTATTCTTTGAACTACTAAAAGTGGCGTTAGGTGCAAGGGAGAAATTTTCTCGCGTGCCTAATGCGCAAGAATGGGAAAAGTTATATGAGGAGGCTGAGAATCAGGCGATTGTTAGCATACTGCTTACGGGCTTAGAACGTTTGCCTGCAGAAATGTTGCCGCCGTTGGAGCTGAAACTGCAGTGGATTGGGATGGCGCAGGTGATGGAGGCGGAGTATCGCCTGCATTGTGAGCGAGCGGCAGAATTATCGGTTCAATTTAGGGATGTTGGTTTTCAAAGTTGCTTGCTGAAAGGCATAGGGGCTGCTCAGTATTATCCAAATCCTTCTCGTAGGCAATGTGGGGATATAGATCTCTGGGTTGGATGGAAGCAGAAAAGACATTACTGCATTTGTGAGGTCTTTTGACAAAGATGCAAAACTGAAATACAAGGATATCGCATTTCCATATAAAGAAATCGAGGCGGAAGCTCATTTCATTCCCACGTATCTCAATAACTTCCGTTATAACAAGAGACTCCAACGATATTTAGACGATAACAGGCAGCATCAGTTTGATCATTTGGTTGAGGTAGGAGAAGGATTAAGCATCTGTACCCCGACAGACGACTTTAATGTGATCTACCAAATGGCACATCTGTATCATCACTTCTTTTGTGAAGGGATTGGAATGAGGCATTTTGTGGATTATTTCTTCCTTCTGAGGCATGAGGAGGTTAGAAGAAAAAAGGATGAACTAAGGTCAAAGTTAAAAGATTTTGGAATGATCAGATTCTCCACAGGAGTAATGTGGGTATTGCATGAGAAGTTAGGCCTTGATAATCAGTATTTACTAGTTATGCCAAATGAAAAAATAGGCAAGCTGATATTGAGGCAGATATTGGAATATGGAAATTTTGGCAACAAAATAAAAGAAGGAAAGACAGATTTGCAAATAAAGATGTCCAATACGCTTAAACCACTAAAACATCTATGGCATTTTCCATGTGCAAGCATCGATAGACTGATGTTTATGGGATGGTTGCTAATTTGGAAAATAGGGAAAAACATTTATTGATAAAAAACAATTCGATTTACAGTATGAACATTTTAACTTTCGACGTTGAAGAATGGTTCCATTTGCTTGACTTTGACGCGACACGTACTGAAACGGAGTGGGGCAATTATGAGGTTCGTATCTACGAGAATGTAGATCGCATTCTTGATATACTTGAACGCACCAATACCAAAGCAACTTTTTTCATCATTGGTTGGATAGCAAAAACATACCCAGATGTAGTGAAGAAGATTGCAGGCAAATACCAAATAGGTTCACATACCATGAATCATCAATTGGTATGGCAACAGAGTAGGAAGGAGTTTCGTGAGGATGTGGAAACTGGTGTGAAGATGCTGGAAGACATCACAGGAAAGAAGGTCGAGTGCTTTAGGGCTCCTGGTTTTTCTATTCGTGAAAGTGAGGCATGGGCTTTTGAAATTCTTGCTGATCTGGGAATCAAATATGATAGCTCGATTTTCCCGGCTCATCATGCACATGGAGGTATGCCTTCATTTCCTAAGGCGATGCCTACTGTTATAAAATATCAGGGCATGGAGTTGAAAGAATTCCCTGTTTGTTATAAGACAATAGCAGGGAAGCATATTGTCTTTTCAGGTGGAGGATATTTCCGCTTATTTCCTTATACTTTGATTAAGAAATGGAGTAAGGAGAACTCTGATTATCTGTTATCCTATATTCATCCTCGTGATTTGGACGGCGGCCAACCAATGCTTGAAGGATTGCCTTTGGCTCGTAAGTTTAAGTCGTATGTAGGAACAAAAACTGCAGCCAAGAAATTGGAAAAGTGGCTTGGGGATTTTGAATTCACAGATATAAATACTGCAGCTGACACTATTGATTGGGGCTCAGCTTCGGTTGTGAATTTATAGTGAAACAGATATAAATTGGATAAAAAACTATGGATAAAGAAAAAATTACACTTCAGGAGGTGGCCAACGACGGCCAGAGTATCTTCCT
>AUXO017414707.1_pt1 | contig 11582 bp, 22 predicted proteins | sample 768731 | NCBI WGS metagenome assembly AUXO01 (sample SAMN02715735, study PRJNA202380) | gut metagenome | biome: sheep rumen | host: Ovis aries | place: New Zealand: Palmerston North | reverse complement strand
TTCTTCACATAATCATTCTCTTCTTCTGATTTATGAATCTTCATGAGCGACCAATATGCTATTACAGCATAAGCAACTCTCCACTCGCACCATTCCGATGCCACGGCACGATCAAGATGATTTTTGACTTCATCATTGGACATGCCGGAAATATCAATATGCCCTACGATCTTATAGTTACCGAATACGCACTCAGGCACTTCGCGAACGAATCTAAAGTTACCCTCATCAGGCCTAATGAACAGATCATAATCCGTGCGCTGTTCCAGACTTACTTCTTCAATATACGTGCTTGTAATATGCCACTTAACAATCACAGCTGTCGCATAGCAACGATTCTCAACGCAAAAAGTCAGAATATCCCCAACATCGTATTTTGTTTTAGCCATTTTTATTTCTCCTTTCAAATCTCAGTCCTTATCCACCAGATTTGCAATCCACACGAGACCTGCCTCAGCAAAGGGGATCCAGAAGGGCGAGAGCACCCAGATCCAGGATACGCTCACCCAGCCGTTCGCCTTAAAAATTACAATAATCGCCGTCAACACAACAGCTGCCAAATACGCTTTCCCCGTCGTTACCTTCGACTTCATCCGTCACTTCCCCCTTTCTTACCCGGTCGATCCACCGCTGCTCCTTGAATTTGCCGATCTCGTCGATCTTCTCGTAGATGTCGTAGCCGGCCATCCCTTCCAGCATCTTGAGAATATAAATCCCGGCGATCTCCACGTCGGACCATTCCTCAAGCACCTTTGCGATGGCCTCGTCCTTCGAGACTTTCGTCGGGTTGCCGTTGCCGAGAGCCCTTATCAGTTTCATCGAGGCCTGAATCAGCTCCCCGCATTCCTCCGTCAACTGCTCCAGCTTGGCACGAATATCAACGGAGTCTTCGATTTCATTGTTCATTTGGTTCCCTCCTTGTAATCGTGTTTCAGTCAATAAATTCAAAAATATCAATATGGCCTGTCTTCCTGTATTCTATATTGATGTCATCGATTTGGTCAGTAAAGTAATCGGTATCATCATTATTCCTCACAAGAACTTGATACTGATTGTACTGATTGCCCTCAGCATCGATCTCCTGATCGCTGGACAAAACTAAATATCTTTGAGTATCGCGCTCATCTACAATACCGGCCATTACAATTATGTCGCCGACGTTGAACGTTTCCTTCATTCCTTCTCCTATTATTTCACCGATTCCGGGCCAGTCGATTTTTGCCATAATTTACTCCTTTCATAGATAGCATACCAAAATATCAATATCGAGATCGTCGAATACTTCCTTGACCATCGCACTTACCTTGTCCCAGTCCAGCCGGTCAAGTCCGCATCCGATCTTCGGCATTGCGAGATACTTGATGCCATGGTGCTCGCATCGATCCCGCATATCCTTTAACGCAGAATATAAAGACTCATAAGTCGGCTTGTCAAAATGAAATGCTTTCGTTACAAGATTAAAAACATTCCCGACAAGAAGGGCCTTGCCGATATACTTAGCCTGTTCTCCCTCAGCAATCGGATATGTCCACTTGAGACGATTCTGCATGTTCATCTTTTCTGAAAATATCTTTGCAATCCCGGCTCCGAGAGTATAGTTGCCGTTGATGCAGTGTGCAAGATGATAATAAGCAGGAACTTCAAAGAGATCTTTTTGAATTTCTTGATAATGCATATTCACCTCACAGTTTGCTTAGCTCAGAAATATCAACATGTCCGATTTTTTCATATCTCTGGCTAAGCTCATTTTTTCCAAAAGTGATTTGAGTTGTTTCATAAGCCCACCATGCCGATCTCTCAGACCATCCGGTATTATACAAACAAAGCGCATCAGTCTTCTCTTCATCATCATTATATATCTGGACAATAAGCACGGTGTATGGGTCATAAGGGATCTTCCAAATATCACCGACCTCAGGCATCCTTCTCCCCTTCCTTCTTTGCAGTAGGCCGCTCGAGACTATTATGCCCCATTGCGGCTTTCAGGTAATAGTCGGCATTGCTGAGACAGATATTCGCAACGGACATATTTTGCATTAGTCGGCCGACTTCTTTATTGAGCTCCTTATTTTCTGCAACGCATTTTCTGAACTCTGCCAAAACAGAATCAATCTCTTCAAGTCCCTTCTCAGCTCGTTCCAAGAATTTCTCGAATTCATTCTTAATCATCCCTTTCCTCCTTTTTCTTAAGCTCTGATCCAACAAGAGTATAATCAGTCAAAGCAGTTTTGATAGCTTTACAGCTATTCTTTGTACCGCATCGTCTTTTGATCATAGCCATTTGACTTTCGAGCCGATCTCTTTCTTCCTGAGTAGTAAATTCAGATTCAACCAGAATATCGATAAGCTCATTGACAAATCGTCCAGCATAAATTAGAAAGAGAAACCGCATCGCGTAATAGTGCAGAGGATTCATCTTTATGGATCCGGTTTCAATACCAGAGACCGTTGCTCGAGTGATTCCAAGCATCTTTCCGAATTCTTCACCGCTCCATCCGGAAGCATTGCGAAATATCCACAAGTACTGTCTGAAGCGCTCAAGTTGTTCGTCAGTTGGCATCCTTCTCTTCCCCCGTAATAATCCAGCTCTCCGGCAGATTCCTGATCCAGTCGCAGAAGGTATGCCATTCGTCAAGCTTGTGAGCTTTCCTCGCCGGATAGATGTTCGCCAGCACCTCATAGTTCAGCATGACTGTCCGCCGCTGGTTGTAGGAACTGGGCAGGAGCTGGATCATCTGCCACCAGTAACGCTTGTCTTTGGTTTCCAAATATAATTCACGATACTTATTTAGCATCTTGATGAGCTCACACATCAGCATCTGGGGACAAATCCCAACATCTTTCTCAGCGAACGGGAGGTCAGTAAAACAGGCATGCTCGTCATCTTGCTGATCGAAGAGATGTTCAAAGGAGAAATCATTCATGTTAAACTCCTTCGCCTGAATCTTGTGCATCGTTGAGCAGGAGTTGGCAACCGTACCGACTTTGTAGGTATCATACTCCTTCCACCAGTAGAGCGGAGCGGTCAGATCAGCATACACAACAATGAAACGCCGATACTTCGCATGATCCTTCCCTGCGGAGGCCAGACGCTTCATGAGGTCTTTATCGTTGGGGCCAATCTGAATCTTATAAGGCTGCGAATCGAAAGTTCGCATTTCATCATTATATCGATATGAAAATAAACTGTCTGAATTCTGCCAGGAATTCATGGGATTTCTCATCCCCCTGATAGCGTCCTCGAATCCAATGACCCTTGTGTTTTCAATTATCAGCATTGTCATTTTCTCCTTTCGAAATATCAGTAATGATAACCACATTCGAGCTGTGCGTTTCGTAAGTTACCCCATCGATGGTTACGGACCAGCTTCCATATGACCAGCCCCGGCACTTTTCAACCTTCCCTTCAGCAATCAGATTGCCGTCGAGATAAATCATAGCCGTTTTACCTTCATAACGCTCATCTCCGCAACCCATCAGCCCAAATCCGAGCATCAGAGTACAAAGAACCGCGCAGAATATCTTTTTCATGCCTGCTCATCCTCCGAATTCGTAACGCCCCTCAGTTTCTTGATGCACAGATGAATTTGCCCTCTGATATAGTCGGGAAGTACAAAGAATCTAAACGGAATATCAATTCCGAATTCGTGCAGTTCCTCGCATCTGTGTACAGCTTTCCCAAGCCGCAGCATAAATCTCTGATCCGACAGCTTTTTCTTCAGATGCTTGACAGTATACACAGTGCGCTTGGAACCTATCCCATTCTTCTCAACGTCGGCTTTCAGCATTCTCAGTTCATCAACGGAGAGATGCTTTTCTGTTCCACAGTGCAGCCATTTTGCAACATCTTCGACATCCGAATAGTCATTAAGCTCGATCATCGTATCCAGAATCTTGAGCATAAGCTTGTCGCTCTTGTCCATATATTTCTCCTTTCAAAAATATAAAAAGAGAAGAGGGGCCGTTAAGCCTCCTCATTCTCCTTGGTTTCATACTCATCATTACAATGCCAGTCTCTCAGATTCGGGAATCCTTTCCTGTATCCCCAGATCATCTCGCGCATGCAGATGTTGTCCGTTTCAAGCCTTCCCACGATCCGTCCTTTGTCGTAGCCTTTCTTCTCGGCATTGTCGAGGGCTTCTCCGATGGCAAAAGCCGCCGCAACAAGTCCGCAGCACGCTCCGCTGATGAACATCAGGAATTTCTCCATACTTTTCCTCCTGAAAATATAATGATACGGAATTACTTCCATTAAGCCCCATGCAATTTTCGCGTCAGATTCCGTCTCCTCGAATCGTTTCAACCCTGTATCCCATCAGTGCAGGCCAGTACTTCCTCAGCTCATCGAGCTTCCTCATGAGCCGGAACTGTACACTCTTCTTGAGCCAACCTTCCTTGAAGATGAAATAGGTCGTGAAGTTCTTGAATCTCTTGCTATCCCCGCTGCGAAACCTCGGATTGCAGTTGAACGGCGTGATGATTTCATCAAATATCTTTTTGTTAATCTCCTCCGTCTTCCCCTTGTCCATGATCGTCGAGTTCTTCACAGCCAGCATGATTACTGTTTTCTTATCCTTCAATTTTATCTCCTTTCAGATCTTCCTCAGTAAGTCCGAGAGCATTCATAACCTTCGCTAAGTTTTCATCGGTCAGATTTATCTTTCCGCTCTGGTATCTCGACAGAGTTGAAATATTGATGCCGGACGCCTTTGCAAGCGCTCTCATGGTCATTCCCTTTTCAATGCGCTTTTCTTGAATGATCTCAGCATATCCTCTGCAATACCGAAACGGCTTGTCGGTAACTTTGACGCCATCTTCGCCAAATATCTTTGCCAGCTCGATCCTCATTCGGTCAAATTGCTCGACTGTAATGTTCTCATACCGAATGGTTCCGCTCAGTTTGCTTTCGCTCAATCCGACATAGACCATAAAATTCTCCTTTCAAATATCAAGACAAAAAAGGAAGAGAGCCTGTAAAATCGGCCCTCAACCTTTTCGGTCTCCTTTCTTACTCTTCGCTTTAAGATTCGTCCGAACCGTAGTAAATGTCGGTGAGCTCATCGGAGATTTTCTCGCATTCCTTGACGTACGGCACCACAACATGCCGGTTGAGCCAGGTTCTTACCTTCTCAATCGTGCAGTACAGCACCGTAGCCACGGAGACGACGATAAACATCGCCCAGTAGATCACCCACATTACTTTGTTGAACTTTTCCATAGTTGCCTCCAAAATGTAATAAAGTTATTCCATTAAGAGGCATGCAAACTTCGCGGCCTGAAAATATCAATGGGACCGGAGGGACTCGAACCCTCGACCTTGCGTTTATGAGACGCCTGCCACTAAACCAACTGAGCCACGGTCCCAGAATATCACGTCGCCTTCTTCTTCAAACTCATAACAAACCCTCTCTCATTAAACTCTTTCTTCCCGCTAACCGCCCGTGCAATCGCCAGATCGATGGCCGCGTGAGACTTCAGGTGATAGTAGTACAAAATATCATATGGCGAGTTTCTACGGTCAATCCGTCCCGCCGCCTGAACCAGAACCTTGTAGGAGTAGTTCTGCGAGTAGAATATCACCGTGTCCGTCTCGATGCAGTTCCATCCTTCAGCGCCTGCCGTGTACTGTACGAGATACACCCATTTTTCCCCGTCGGGAATTTTTTCATGCTTGTGGCCGTTCCATTCTGCAAAGGCAATTTCGTAGTCGTTGCAGAACTGTCTCAACCGGATCAGCTCGTAGTCGAAGTTGTAAAATATAATTGCCTTCGGATGCTCCTTCAGAATCCCCAGCACCGCCGAGATCCTGCTCTCATCCTCATTGACGATCCTCCTCAGCGCGTAGCAGAGTTCTCCGGCCGTGTCGATGGGCTCGCTCAGCCAGGGATTCCATTGCTTCTTCATGACGGTCCGATACGTCGCCATGTCGTAGTCCGTCCAAATATCAATGTGCCTCCGCTCAGCCTTGTTCTCATAGTCCATGTTCACAAGAATCTCCGCTCGCAGCCTTCTCAGTTTCGGCTCCAGCAGATACCGGTCGATCTTCGGGAACGTCGTGAACTGCGAGTAGACGATGTGCTCCCTTGCAAACTCCGTCCTGTTGCGGTAGAACCCATTCGCGATGAACACCGGAATATAATCCTTCCACGTGTCGCCGGGAGTTGCCGACAGAAGAATCCATCGATTGGACTTCGCGATCTTTAAAAAAGACTTGACCCACGCCCCGCTTCCGACCACCCGCTGCTCATCAAATATAAAGAACGCTCGGGTGACCCTATCGTACTTCGTAACGTTGTTCCACGAGTCCACCGTGATCTCGCCGACGAAGGGGATTCCGAAGGGTTCGCATTCCTCCTGCCACTCCCCGGAGTCCCTCTTCTTCGCCGTTGTGATGATGTAAAGCGGCATGGCAAGATTCCGCTCTTTTTTCATGGCCTCGAAATCCCGCTCATAGTAAGCCAGAGCCGTCCTCGATTTGCCAGACCCAACTTTGCCGCAGAGAATGCATCCGTTTTTCATCTGATCCACCGCGTCCAGCTGGTAGGGATCCAGTTTCACCTTGCTCATGCCGCCTCGCCTCCTTTCAGACCGTGATCAGCCATCGGACAAATATATACAGAACGAAACCGCAGGCATACATGACGCCGGCAGTTGCAACCATAAGCGAAAGAACGACAACTATGGCTTCAAGTATGTCCCAGAGAAGCGGGAACCTGTTCCTCATTGGCTTTCATCTCCTTTCTGCGTTTCCGGAAGCACTCGACGGAGCCGAAACATTCCTTCCGATTGCAGTTCAGGCAAATATCAGCCTGCTCCTTTGAAAGATACCCGGCAGCCTTCTCTTTCCGGTTATACTGCTTCTTGTACCTCTGCTTTTTCTTTTCTTCGGGAGGCACGTAGTCGTTCGCCATCTGCGCCATCGACTTGGCCCGTACCGCACCGTAAACCTGCAATTCTTTCTTCCAGCCAGCCATACATGCCTCCCGTAAATATCAATTATTTCTTTGCCTTTTTGGCTCTCGCCTCAGCCTTGAGATCCTTCAGCCATGCATCAAACGCCTCGGTCGCCCTGACACCGGCTCTCATGAATCTGTGACTTGACCCGATCTCCATTCTTTGAGCGGCCGTCATCTTGGTGATCTTTGAGCGGGTGTTGTATCCATTGACCCAGAGCTCATTGAGGATCAGCGTCATGCAGCGATCGATGTCACCATCGCATCCCGCCTCATCCAAATATCCACAGAACTCGAGGCCGAGATCAATGTATTCCCGCTCGTCCCCGCGTTCTCCGATGGTCTTGAATCTTGTCAGAGCGTACCGCACGGTGGTTTCCGTTACCCCAACAAGGGATACGATCTCCTTGACTTCCAGTCCCTTGTTTTCTCTCAGCTCCAGAATATCCCAGTCCCGGGCGATTCTGTACTTGGGCACACCCGACATTCTTGCTTCTGCTGCGTTCATCTTGTTCTCCTTTTCAAATATCAATATTCCTCGGGAAAGAGGATGGTGGTGGTCTTTCGGTCGGCCTCCGTAATAATCCAGATGCGGGAGTTCGGCTCGTCCTTCTGCATCCCGGGCCGCTTGTAGTTCGAGAGGATCCGCTCGCCGGTGATGAGTGCCTCATCGTTCTTCTGCTTGTCTTCCGGGCTGAGCTTTCCCCAGTCGCCGTTCGCGTGCCTGCCCAGAGCCAGCTGGACAAACTTTGCGAACTTCGGATCCTCCTTCATCAGAGCATCCACGGGCATCGTCACGACCACCTTACCGAGTTCAAAAACCTTGGACATGTTAAAATCTCCTTTCAGTTTTTCAAATATCAATAGCCGCCGTACTCGTCTTCGAGCTTCAGCTGCTCCATCTCTTTCTCCGTGATCCCTACAACTCCGGCCGATTCCTTCGAATCCGTAGCTCTGAAGTGTGCATTGGGGTGCTGAGGATACATGAACTCAAACATCAGATAGTTTGCCGCGTCTGTCAGGTACTCCGTGTTGCCGGTCTCCATGTACTTGTTGACGCAGAGCCCCATCGTCTGAAGTGCGTTCACATTTCCCGTCCGGAAGTTCTTCGCCGCAGACCCGTATTTCAGCCTGCTGAGTTCCACCCGGTGCTTTCTCAGCTCGTCGAATCGCTCCGAGTAGTCTTCCTTCCAGTTGTCCGTTGTCAAAATATCAGCTCCCTTCTTCTACAAGATAGTCCGTGTCTGTAGGTGCCGTGTGCCGGAACAATTCCTTTCGACGTTCCTCTGCCACCTTAATCCGCTCGAAGACATTTTCTGCGGTCAGATATCCACAGACGGAATCATGTTCTTCCTCTTCAGAAGTCAGAAGACCCATGATTTCGAGAAGGTCCTGCTCATAGCCATAGGTGCCATATCCTTCAATAACTGAACAACCGGTATCAGTCGTATCCGTAGACGCATTGATCGCCTTGCGGAAGTCGTCCAGTGAAGGATAGAAGATGTGGTACTTCGTGCCGTCGATTGAACCGGGTATGTAGTACTTCTCATCAATACTCTCGTTGACGAATTCATGCTGAATCCCGGCCTCATCGAGCATCCTGTGAAGCTTGAAGATCTCCCCGCATTTGCCCTTGTACTCGACGTCCGGCGCTTTCATTTCGACCATTTTTAAAACTCCTTTCAAAATATCAAGAGAGGAAGAACCACAATAAGCCCTTCCTCTCTTCGGAAATATCATTCTTATTTATTGAGCATCTTCTTCACGGCATTCCGAATGTACGGAGCTGCCTTTTCAGCGCACGCCATTCCTGCCATAGCTCCGATCATAGCCGCTGCTGCTCCAAAGCGAACACCTCTTCTACCTGCATATACCATGAGAGGAATAACATGGTCCATAGTCTCATCGAATTGCTCCTGGGTAATATCTCCGCATTTGCCGTCTTCGATCATCTTGTGGGCTTTCTTTTTGAGCTTAGCTGCTCCGCACAGATGCTCGTTATCAAGAAACTTGAACATAGTCTTTCTCCTTTCAAATATCAATTACATATCGAAGGGCAGTCCGTCATCCTCGCTGGGATTGATGCTGGCCCACTTGCTCTCGAGAACGCCCTCCTGCAGACGCACATACATTTCGCTGAGCTGTGCGGAAACGCCGGAGTCCCCTGCCGGAGTGCTCCACAGATACTGTCTCAGCACCACATCCGCCGTCTCAAACTCAGCGTTGTCAAAATTGCCGACGTTGTCCTCGTTGATGTCCACGCAGCCACTTCTGGTGTACTGGCGGATTCTGGGCTTGGCGAAGGAGAGGTCAAAGCGCACCCGGACCTCCAGCGTGCAGAACTCTTCATTCTCGTCGTTCTTGGAGGGTCTGCGCTTAATGTTCCAGCCAGCCTTTTCCAGCCGGTCAGCCACATTCGGGTCGATCACGATGGTGAACTTCAGGTTACCGTTCTTGTTGAACTGGGAAGTCCGGCCGGAGAAGTTGCGGTAGATGATGTCGCGGTTGGAAAGGTTTTCGATCTTCAGCTTGTTGCCTTCGAGGATTTTGTAGCTAACGTCGTTCATGAGATAACTCCTTTGTGTTGTAAAATATAAATTTGAGTTTTGTGGAAAGATTCAAATCAATACTGCGGTGTTTCCGGAGGCCAGTCACTGTCAGCCGGCTCCTTCCCGACCAGCTTCAGATAGCCTCCCCATCCACAATTGTTTCCGACCTCGTCAATCGTCTGGATCGCTTTCTGCGCCAGAATATCATAGTAGCTCCGATCGATCTGATCCTGCTTGTCCATGTTCTTGACGACCTCGGATTCCAGCCAGCGGAAACCCGTTGTGCCGGATAACGCGTAATACTTGTTGTTGTCATAGCGGTAGAGAACTCCACCGCCTCCGCCGGGAACGATAGGACAGAATTGCCCGACCCGCCCGACGAAAATATAATTGTGGGATACTTCTTCCTTCTTCCGGAGCTCTTCCAGTCTTCCTCCGACCGTCTCCTCCGTCAGTCCATACCGTTTTAGGATCTTCTCCTTCGATACTTTGGCCTCCGGATCGTCCAGCTTCAGAATATCACCAAGCTCCTTCTCCTCCTGTGCCGTGAGCTGAGGCAGATTCTCATTCATGTCGATCGTGATCGCACCTTTCGATACGGCCATGGTCTCGCAGAAGTCGTTGAATACCGGATCCTCGCCCGAGAACAGAGTCTTGAAGACATAAGGCACCTGGAACTGCTTGCCGGTAGCCGTCCACCAAATATCTGCGTCGGTGTCCTTGTCCTTCAGCGGCTCCTTGTACTTCGCCACATACACAGCGTCGTTCACCAGACAGAACTTGTCGAACTCGGCTTCCGTCTCGAAGTCGTATCCGTACTCGTGACCGAACTTTACAACGAACTCACGAATATCATCCGTTGTGTTTTCGATCTTGATGGAGTCTGTCTTGATGTGCGCCACTGTGAATCCACGCTTCTGTACCTCGGATTTGAGCAGGGTCATAAACAGAGCACCTCGCTTCGCCACAATGTTGTCCACGTTCCTCTCGTCCCTGAACCGGTTGGTGAACTTGGCCGAGGTCAGACCGTAGATAGAGTTGATGACAATTTTCAGCGCCTGTGCAAGCCCCTTTGCATAGTCATCGTTGAGCCAAGGCTTCAGCACGCCGTTCAGCATCTGTCCGGCCCGCTCAAAGTCCTTGTGCTTGATCGCGACTCTTGCCTCAACGATCTCAGTAAATATCTTCGTGTACTTCGGTCCGAACAGAACCTCCGCAATCACGCTGTGCGGGTGCTGGGAAGCGATGTCCCCGTCCCATACGTTCTCGTGAATGCCGGGCTCAGCGTAGACCCGTCCGCCTTCTCCGATCTCCTCACCCAGATACGTCGACTTGCCGAACTCGAACTTGTATCCGGGGAAGAAGGGAAGAATAGAATATCCGTCCGGAAGAGCCACGCAACCCTCCCCGTCGTAGACCTCATACGTCGGCAGACCTTTGTCATCAAAGACCCGGAAGACATAATCCTCTCCGAATCTTCTCCGATAGTCTGCGTATTCTGTCCAGGGCACCGGCTTTGAGAGATCCCGATAGTTGAACTGAACCTGCGTGTTGCGGTCTGAACCGAATATAATTTTCTCCGACAGAGAGTTGGTGGTGTCGTTGACAGAGACGTTCTGGATGCCATGAAGCGCCTTGACCAGCTCGACCTGAATCTGACGGGCCATGAAGTCCGCCTGCCTGCCTTTGCTGTTCCAGACCGCTTCCGTCGCCACAACGTCGTTCACACAGTATTCCGCGACCTTTTCCCAGAGCTCCTCGGGAACCGGCTGATCCCACGGCAGACCGAGCTCCTGATGGTGAATTCCCAGATCGATTTCGAACTTTTTCAGGGATTTCTTCTCCGAGGAAAAATCGAGAATATCTGTGTAGGAGACATTGTAGGCGTTTCCGAACATTCCGGCGTTTCTCGATCCCTTCGGCGCGTTGATGATGGACTGCGACAGGTGATAGAGCTGCTCCTCAGAATATCCAAGCGTCCTCGCGTAGAGGATGTGGTTGTCATACTGACGGCAGTTGAATCCCACCAGCCTGTACCGCATCAGATCCTCAACCTCGGCGGGCGTTGGATTGATCATGC
>AUXO016301164.1_pt1 | contig 11582 bp, 12 predicted proteins | sample 768731 | NCBI WGS metagenome assembly AUXO01 (sample SAMN02715735, study PRJNA202380) | gut metagenome | biome: sheep rumen | host: Ovis aries | place: New Zealand: Palmerston North | reverse complement strand
ATAAGGGGATCGAACCCTTGCATGCCAGAGCCACAATCTGGTGTGTTAACCGCTTCACCAATTCTACCATGCCTTTGACTAGATTATCCTATCATAAAAAACATCAAAATGCAAGCAAAATTTACAAAACAGTTATTTTTATTCTATCTTGATTTCCTTTGACTATCATCATTATACATTTGAATATAATTTTCTAATTTAATTCCTGACTTAACTAAAACAGATAAATAATAAAACAACATCTTTCCTAAAAAGTATACTTCATCTAATAAATCATTACTATTGCCAAAATCTGTTACCATTGATGAACCTCTTATAATTACATCATTAGAATTTATAGGAGTTTGTTTATCACTAACAATTATTTGAGCACTCTCAAATAATTGCTTTATTTCTTTAAAATAATTTAATATATCTGGTTCGTCAAATGTATAATTACTTTGTTCCGCTAAAAACAATTCTTTACGAATAGCATCATAAGGAAGTGGCCAACCAGCAGGCGGAATTATTTCACCTTTTTCCTTATCATAATGAATCTTACCATCTTTCCAAATTTTATCCCTATTACTCTTTAAAAAAATATGAAATATTGCATCTGGATTAATTCCTATTTTTTTTAATGCTTCAATGATAATACGAATATTTTTTAAAACATATAAAACACCAGAATCAATTAAAGAGTCAACATCCGTACTATTACTAGCATTATATTTGAAAAAGATACTATTTATATCACTCAAATTTTGCATAATAGCAGTGTATATATCAATTTCTTCGGCATTGGTTAATTTTTTATTAAAAGATGCATCATAATTTTTGTCATTTGTACTCATAACAATCCTCCCTAATATAAAATGGTGCCCCAAGCAAGAATCGGACTTGCGATTAAGCCTTACCATGGCTTCGTTATACCATTTAACTAAAGGGGCACGTATTAATTCTATCAAAAAAAAAAAACATTATCAACACTTTACAATGTTTTTTAATCTTTTAATAACCTTTTTTTCAATTCTAGAAATATACGATTGACTAATTCCTAACAAATCAGCCACTTCTTTTTGAGTTTTTTCTTCATGATTAAACAAACCATATCGTAAAATAATTATTTCTCGATCACGTTCATTTAAACGGTTAATCTCTTCTAGCATTAATTTTTTATTTAAATTATCCTCAAGAGGTTTAGTTACTATATCACTTTCGGTTCCTAAAACATCTTCAAGATGAAGTTCATTACCATCAGCATCAAAAGATAAACTTTCTTCAAAACTAACTTCCCCTTTAACTTTTTTATTTTTTCTTAAAAACATTAATATTTCATTATCAATACAACGTGATGCATAAGTTGCTAATTTAATATTTTTATCACTACTAAAAGTTTTAACTCCTTTCATTAATCCAATCGTTCCAATGCTAACTAAATCTTCTAAATCTACCCCAGTATTTTCATATTTTTTCGCTAAAAAAACCACTAATCGCAAGTTATGTTCAATAAGTTTATCACGCGCATACAAATCACCATCTGAAGCCATATTAATATAATATTCTTCCTCTTCTCTTGATAAAGGAGGGGGAAGTTTATCAGTACTTCCAATATAAAATAATTCGTTTAAACCTTTCAACCATTCTTTAATTTTATAAAATATTTTTAACATTAAATAGCTCCTTTCATTTTACTATGTAATAAGCAATTAATACCATCAATTCTAATTTTCTTATCAACTAACCCCATTAAATAATTATGAAAAACATGACCATTAATAATTATTTTATCTACTTTTAAACACTTTAAAATGCTTTCATTATTTAAAGAGGTATATGGTACATAAATAATATCTTCTAAATTATACTTAATTTTCTTATCCACAAGAATAATTGGCCTTTTTTTGTACATATCATAGAGTTTATTACCAGTATCTAAATATCCGGTTAATTTCAATAATTGATTTTTATAATATAGCTCAACTTTATAATAATTTTGATAATTATCACCAACCCTTTTTATTTGTTTTATATAAATAAAACAGACAAAAATAAATCCTAAAACAATAATTATATAATTATAAAATCCTTTGTCCATCAAAAGATATAAAACACCACCAATACTAAAACTAATAGTAAATAAATAAAATAAGTTATTGAAGGTATACCGAATATCACGAAATCCAAAAGATACTATAACCATTATTATTCCTAAAATAATTTTTAATATAAACACTAATAAACTATTAAGATTGATAAATAAAATAAATGTTGTACCACCTCCTATAAAACTACCTAATAATAATCTTTTTATACTAGCTCTCCTTGTTAAAATGACACTAACTGTCATTAATAAGATAAAATCTAAAAAGATATTTAAAAAGAAAATAACATCAACATAGATTATCATCTTATCACCTAAAATACTATATATTAATAAATAAGAAAAAAATGTCAAAAAAAACATAAAAGATTTTTTCTTTTATGTTTTTATATCTTATATCAAAAGTAAATGCTAATTTGATTCTTTTTTATCATCTAAAAATAATCCCCAACCTGTAACAACACTTCTTCCCCCAACAACTGTTTTACCACTAATATTTTTAGGATTATTAATTAATTTATTTTTAATAACTAATTGAGTACTTGTACCACCATCTAAGTTAGCAGCATTATAAGCTCCATATAATTTTAATGTATCAATTAATTCTTTCATATTAGGTCCTGCTGCATGAGTTCCTTCGGTTACTAAGAATAACACAACCCCATCTTTTCTTTGCGCTATAGCAACACGGGCAGCTCGAGAGTAACCACCAGCTACACTATTAAACTTAGGAACTTCACCATTAACAATTAAGAATGGTCCAAATTGTACTGCATCACGCATTCCCATATCAATTGCTTCTTGACCTGTAGCATTAACAAGAAGTAGTTTATTATCGTTCGTAAAACCAATTAAATTATCTTTTTTATTATTTTTAGACCAGATAATCTCTCCATCTTTAATAACATAACCAATAGGAATATCACTACCATAACCATAGTCAACAAATCCTCCACCATTAATACCAACAACTGCTCCCATACGTTTGGTCATTTTTAGAACTGATTCTTGTCCTTTACCATTTTTGGAATTAAACTTGGTACAAGTTAAAATATGAACTTTACTTGGATCATATATGGCTACTAAATGAGCATCATATTTTCCAACTTTTATTTTCAAATATTTATAATCTTCATTTCCTTCATCACGAGTTAAAATTGCTTCATCATATTCATTATCATAGCTTTCTCTTGGTTTAGTATCGATAACAATATCATCCAATTTAACTTCAGCATCTATTGGTGTAAAATTGCTCATTGCCACAACTTTATTAACATGATCTTCACTATAGAAAACATAGGCAATATAATCATGCGTTTTAGTATTTATTGCTGTTGCAATAATCGTATTTTGTAATTCTTCAAAAAAAGGTGAATAAACTACAAAAAAGCATATAGCTACCAAAATATCCAAAATAATAAACGTAATTGTCAATTTTTTCATTATGCCACCTCAAAATAACCTTTATTGAATTTTAATTTGTTAATATAACTCTTATCAAGGACAATACAAGGTCTAATACTTCTTGTTGACGTATTTCTACTAGGTCTTAAAGGATTTTCATAAACCCAAATAATATCTTCATTAGCGGTTGAAGTAAAATATGATTTAACTGAACTATTTAATTTATGATCTATAATATTAGGAATCCCTACTTTAACTTTAACTGTATTTTTTTCTACATCACGAATACTATCTTTATAAGCACCAACGTAAAAAGTATCTTCTATCAACATATCTTTGTATGATAAACTATCCAAATAAGTTGTATTTAAATAATTAGCAAGAGAATCTTTACTATCCACATCATAAATATTCTTCGTATTATCAAAATTATGTTTTGCCTCTAAAACATCTTCTCGCATTAAGCGAATATTATTAGACATGTCATAGACAATCCAATTATCTTGTCCTAACTTAACCACACTTCCTAAACTTAACTCTTCTTTATCTTCGACAACATAAGGATTTTCTTTGCTACCATCACCACTTGTATAATAAATATTATTTTTTAATTTAACAACTGGTCTTATTTCATAAAAGGTTGTACTATCACTTTTACTTACATTAACACCATTTGTATGCCATACTTTATCAGTTGAATAATTGTTTAACCACATAATTTCATCATCTTGGACTAAAAATGATTTTTTATCTTTAACCGTATTTAAGAAACTAGTAATATCTAAAAGCATAACATACGTATCAGTATCATGTTTTTCACAAGTAATATTTCCTAAATCATCAACTAAATCTGCACAATAATTTGTTTTTATTAACATTTCTTTATTAATTTGGTTTAAAAAATCTTCATTTAAATATTTATATATTTCAGATTCACTAAATTCGGTTGTACTTTTATTCCATGGTAATAAATTAATATAATCATCTAAAATAATATCAATTGAATTATCAACATTTACTCGTAATATTCTCCATAACATATTATTAAATTTCAAATAATTATTATTAACATTTCCTTTATAAATATAATTTCCTGAAGATATATATAGTCCATCTCCTTCATAAACTATTTCACTATTATTTGAAATGTCTTTAGCTAAAAGAGTATTACCATTTTCATTTTCAATTTTAGGATTGTATATCTTATAATATTTAATTAATCTTAATCCATAGAAAACACAACATCCTAAAATAAATAAAGCACTGATACTGCAAAATAATACCTGAATAGCCTTAGTTTTCACTTTGCTTTTTCTTTTAGGAACTTTAGGAATTATTTTCTTTACTGGTTCATGTTCAATCTTATTTGGTTTTGATTCTTTTTTTGTTGATTCTACTTTTTTATCATCATTCTTTTTGTTATCATTAAATATATCTAAAATCTCAATATCATCATTCATATATACCTCTTACTTCTCCTATAATTATAACATAAATTTTATTAATGACAATATAAAAAGGCATATTTTATGCCTTTAAAGTTTTATTGCCGTTTTCCCTTTGTAATAATTAACATAATTAATTACCACAATAAGATAAAGCATTAATATTCACTAGTGTAATTATCAATGATTTACTTTATTTTGGTTTAACGGCAAATCACCTCCTACACTATCTTTAAATTAGTTTATTGTCTCCCTTTACGGTGAGTTCTGAGTACATATAAACTTTTAAATAATAATTGACAATACAATTTTACCCATCCTAATCACTATTTATTTACATAAATCGATATTAGTTTTCTTGTTTTTAATAGTATTTTCAACTATCAATGGACTCTACTCTTTTAATATACTATTTTATGACATAATAGTCAATTATCAAGTTAAAAAATCTCTATTTATTGACAGTATAAATTGACATTATTCGAATCCCATTATACTATCAACAGGAAGAGAATAACAAATACCACCAGCGGATGTATTAGCACCACATTCATGTAATATTCCTTCCATAATTTTATTCTTTTCAATATTTTTACAAACAATTAATAATATATCTTTTTCCGGTTCAATAGTCATATTGAAAAACTTAAAACTATTTTTACCTTCCATATCTCTTCCTTTAAGAAGTGTGCCACCATTAGCCCCACATTTTTTAGCAACTTTCATTACCTTGTCAGCATTTCCACTATTAACAATAGTAACAATTAAATGATACTCACTTTTCATATTCATTAATTCATTTTCCCTTTCTTTAAATGCATCTTGCATATATTTAGGAGAACTAGATAAAGATATAGTAAATCCAATACCCTTACCAACCTCATTCATTTTATTATTATCCCGTAAATAAGTCATTATTGTTTTTTCTAAATCAGCTGATATAATAGCCAAAAGGATATTTTTTTCCGTTGGAACAAGATCAAAAAAATCTAAAATAGATTGACTAGCAGTACCTAATCCATGCATAACCACATTAAAAGGAAGATTAAATTTATTAATTAATATATTAAGCTTTTTTTCTTGATCATTAATAATAAATAATAACTTTAATTTCATTTATACTCTCCCTAATATTCAACTATTTCTTCATTTAAATGAACCATCTTCTTCTTTTTATTCATTTTAAATGAATAAATAATACCAAGAATTTGAATGGTAATAATTGGTGTTAAAGCTACTAAAGAACCAACTCCAAAAGCCTGCGCCATAATATTTTTATTTAAACTTACACTTGCACCAATACATAAAGGTAATAAAAATGATGTTGTAAGTGCTCCACAAGCTGCTCCACCCGAATCATACGCAACCGTAACAAAAATATCACTTGTAAAATACATTAAAACGGCTGCTAAAAAATATCCTGGTACAATAATATAAATAATTGGTATATCAAATACAATTCTAATTAATGATAAGCCAATAGCAAAACAAACCCCTATTGACATACAAAGATTTATAACACTTTCACGAATACTTCCTTCTGTTAATTTTGATATTTTTTTATTTAAAATTTTTATCGCCGGCTCTGCATTAATAATAATAAAGCCAATAATCATACCAACAGGAATTAATAAATATTTATGAGATAAACTAATAGTACTTCCCAATAAATACCCCATTTCTAAAAAGCTTGCTCTAACTCCAGTCAAAAATAAAGTTAACCCTATTAGCGTTAATACAACTCCAATAGCTATTCGAATATATTCATTTTTCGATAATTTATTTCCTAAAAAACAAGAAAACGTAAAGATAAGTAATATAGGTAACAAAGCTATAATAACTTCTTTAAGAGATATAATAAAGCTATTCATAAATCGATTAAAAAATGGAACACTACTTATAAAATTAGATGTATCAAATGTACTATTTGTCTTAAAAAATAAACCTAATATCAAAATAATAATAACAGGTCCTAGTGAACATAAACCACATAAACCAAAAGTATCACTCTGAACATCCTTATCACTTCTAATTCTAGTTATCCCATACCCAAAAGCAAAAAGTAGTGGAACACCAATGGGACCAGTCGTTACTCCTCCAGAATCAAAAGCAACAGAAATAAACTCTTCCTTTGTAAAATAAAGAAGAAACATTATTAATATCAAAGAACAAGTTATTATCTTTCGAAAAGATAAACGATTAATAATACGTAATACCCCAATCATTAAAAAAATGCCTATTCCTAAAGCTACTAATCCAATAATTAAATAATTAGGGATTGCTGGTAATTCACTAGCTAAAACAATTAAATCTGGTTCAGCAATGGTAATAACAAATCCAATTATTAAACTAACTAGAAGGATTAACCATTTTTTTCTTGTTTTAAGAACTCTTGTTGCTATACTATCTCCAATCTTTATTAAACCAATATCAACACCTGTTGTAAAAAAAGTTATCCCAATAATTAGTAAAATAGAACTAATAGCAAAAGAAAAAACCAGTTCATTAGAAATATTTATAACAAGACTAAGAATTGTTACAACTAATGCAATAGGCATAACAGATTGAGAAGAATCAATAAAATTATCTAATAACTTTTTTTTCATCTATCCTCCCTATTTAAATATTAAACGATATAACCAATTTTTTTTAACAATTAAAGATGTACCCATATATTTTTTAGAAATACTATAATAACAAATTTTTAATAATTCATTAATACTTCCTTCATTAATTAAATAATTTTTTCTCGTAATAAAGTTATTAATATAAACAATAGGAACTTTATTATAATCAATATGGCATATTTCCCCTTTTTGATTAGGAATTGTTTTATTCATACCAAAAAGTGAACTAATAATAATATTATAACTATTTTTTTCCGTATTTTTATATATTCCTTCAATTACTTTATCAATTTTATTTAAAGTATTCTGTAATTCTTCAACTGTTAAAACACTAGTAATATCATAATTTATAATTATTAACTCTTGTGAATTAGTATTAATGATATTAACAATGCTATTAACATCATACATTATATTATCCATCGCTAAATATGAAATATCCGGATTATTAACATTATTAAGACCATTTAAATAATAATTAATTATCGAAACTTGTTCCTTATTGGTCAATATTAAACTTTTAAAATCTAATCCTTTCATATTAGTAGCTAAAGATTTTGGTGATGTTTCATAATTAAAAAAATAGTTGATTTCTGCATGATAAGTAATCGGAAATAATGAATAAAAAGCCACATTATTTGATATCTCCCCATAATTAATTCTTTTTATTCCATCAATAAAATTTGTAATATCAATATTATCATAATTCCATATTACAAATAAATCATTCGCTTCAATACCAAATCCTGAATTAACAACGAACGGTTTAATCGCAGTAGGTGAAGTTTTAGTTCCATAACTAACATCCAATTTTTGCTTAAATGATTGCCATTTTTCACCAACCTCAGATATAAGAATTTTTAAAAAGAAGTTTAATTCAGTAATCGGATTACTATTTAATAAATTCTCTAATCCCATAATCATTCCAATCGTTGCATAATCACTTAAATCAACATTAATTTTACTTAAAACATTTATTATTTGGGGATAATCTTCATAATTAGTACTAGTAAGAACAATATGTAAAAATATTTTTTTATCATGATCTTTGTTAATTTGCTTAATAAAGCTTTTTATATTATCAACGATCTTTAAGGAAGTATCAACCAAAACAAATATGTGTAATTTACTTTTTCGATTTTGAAGTTCACTATTAATCACAGTATAAGTATTATTTTTAAAAATATTACCACTTAATAATTCACGCTCATAGATATGATAGTTATATAATTCATTTATCTCTAAACTCATATTTCGATAACCTTCATATATACTATCAACATTACTATTTAAAGACTGAAACATATATTTTTTTGTTAATAAATCAAAATTTGGCATAAGATTAGCATCATATATTGAATATGATTCTTTAGTTTCTATTCCAAAGCCATTAATTAAAAGCATTACTGTTTTCATTCCATCACCTTTATTATTTATATTACTATTATAACATAGATTTATTTAAAAAAATATCCTAAAAAAATAATCCCTAAGGATTATTTAATGAAATCATTTAATTCATTTAAACTCATCATACCAACATGTTGACGAATAAGATTACCATTATCAAATAAAATTAATGTTGGAATACTCATTACTCCATATTGTTGAGCTAAATCCATATACTTGTCAACATTAACTTTAATTATCTTAATATCATTAATTTTATTTAACATCTCGCTCATCATTTTACATGGACCACACCAATCTGCATAAAAATCAACAAGCACTCTTCCTTCACTTATTTCTGATAATAAATTATTTTCTAAGTATTTTATCATACATCCCCCTTAATTATATTTATTTAAAATTGTATCAATACCTTCAATTTTGATTTTCCCTTGATTTATCAATTTCTGCATAACCTCTTTCGAAGTAACTTTTTCTTTTAAAATAATATCAGCTATTTGTAAATCTAATTCATTAGCATTTTCTGTTTTACTTAAGTCAGTTATTTCATTAATTATTTTTAAACTAGCATCAGCGACAGGTGAAATTAAAGGTGTTTTTTCTAAAATTTGCGATGCATAATTACTGTTTTCTAAAACATTTAAATTTAAAAATGGTTGAGTTAAAAAGAAAAGAACAAGATATACAATAACATATCCTTCTAGTAATCCTAAAACTAAACCTAATAGTTTAGAAGGAATTCCTAAAATAATGGTATATTTCAATATTTTCTCAAAAATACCTGTTATAGCAACTATAATTTTATAAACAAGCGCTAAAATAGACAAAATGACTAAAAAAGCAATCGCTTGATACATAACAATATTTAAAGTACTTGCCCCACCCATAAATTGTTTAAAGTTTATAAAAGGTAAGTTTAAGGTTAAAAAATCACCAAGATAATTCTTTAAATTATAAGATAAAACGATAATAAAAATAAATCCAGCAAATGTAATTAATGATTTAAAAAATCCCCTTTTAAAACCAATTACAGCACATAAAATCAAAAAGAATACAATAATTAAGTCATATATTTTCATTAATCCTCCTTATTTGAAAAAAGATATGATAAACATATCTTATATTTCTTCTATTTCGCCATCTTTTCTATCACTTACAACATTGTTTATAGGAGATGGTTCTTGGCTTACTACTGGACTTGGAGTAACGGGAACTGGCGTAGGTGTAACTACTGGTTCAACTGGTGTAATTGTTGGTGTTACCATATCCACAGGTTGTTCAGAATTTACTGCTGGACTTGGAGTAACAGGAACAGGTGTAGGTACAACTACTGGTTCAACTGGTGTAATTGTTGGTGTTACCATATCCACAGGTTGTTCAGGATTTACTGCTGGACTTGGAGTAACAGGAACAGGCGTAGGTGTAACTACTGGTTCAACCGGAGTAATTGTTGGTGTTACCATATCCACAGGTTGTTCAGAATTTACTGCTGGACTTGGAGTAACAGGAACTGGTGTAGGTACAACTACTGGTTCAACTGGTGTAATTGTTGGCGTTACCATATCCACTGGTTGTTCAGGATTTACTGCTGGACTTGGAGTAACAGGAACAGGCGTAGGTGTAACTACTGGTTCAACTGGTGTAATTGTTGGTGTTACCATATCCACAGATTGTTCAGGTGTTACTGGATTTGGATTAATTTCAACTGGTGTAGGTGTAACTACCGATTCAACTGATGGAGTTATTTTTACTGGTTCAATTACTACTGGTTCAATTGGAGTAATAGGAGGTGTTACTTCACTTTGACTAGTAGTACTATCTCCTATATTATTCTGAATTGGTGGAATAATTGGAGCAACAGTTTCTTGTTTTACTGCTTCACCACCAATATTATTAAATGTATTAGTTACTGGTGATGAAATAGGACTTACAGGAATACTTGCTTCCGTTTCCTTTGATTCTTCCATATCAGAACTAACCCCATAATTGGTCTCTTCTTTGGCTTTTTTCTTAACATTATAACTACTAATAAAATACACCAAAAGTGCAATAATAATTAATAATACCCCTCCTGTAATAAATAATCCTGGTAATTCAAAAAACCATCCTAACGTTATTTCACTCATATTTTCACCTTTTATTCCTCTACTATTATATATTTATAATATCAAAAAAATATTCGAAAATCAATTATTTTAGAACATTTTTTTTAATAAATAAACAAAGATAAAAACCAATAATCCCCATACCATACTAATAACATTAAATAAAGCTAATACTTCCAAGACAATAACCATAACTGAAAGAAGAAGATATATTATTTTAAATCTTCTATTTTTTTTGTAAGTACGATACTTTTCATCATTAATATTTTTATTCATGAGATGTAATTCTAGTACCTAATTTTTCATCTTTTAAAAGACGAATTAAATTTTCTTTATCATTAAAATTAATAACCATAATATCAATATTATTATCCATGCACTCACGAACTGCAGGAATATCCATTACTTTAATTTCTGGATTATTCAAAACTTCTTGATGGGTTAATTTATCGTACATAACAGCATCTTCATATTTATTTGGATCTTTATCATAAACACCATCGACATT
>AUXO015029256.1_pt1 | contig 11582 bp, 10 predicted proteins | sample 768731 | NCBI WGS metagenome assembly AUXO01 (sample SAMN02715735, study PRJNA202380) | gut metagenome | biome: sheep rumen | host: Ovis aries | place: New Zealand: Palmerston North | reverse complement strand
TGGCTCAACTCTGTCATTCTGAAAGACAAAGAGGCACAACAAGACTTCCTTCAGTACACAAACGACAATGGTGTGATGACCCGTCCCATCTGGGAACTCATGAACCGCCTCCCTATGTTTGAGAACTGTGAGAATGACGGTTTGAAGAATACTATCTGGTTTGCTGATAGAGTAGTGAATATCCCGAGTAGCGTAAGAATCAAAGCATGAATACTCTTATTCTCATAGGCGGCGGCGGACACTGCAAATCTGTGATTGAAGCTGCAGAGAGTGCAGGATACAGCATTCTTGGCGTGCTTGATATGCCTGAAGAGGTGGGAAAGGAAATCCTTTCTACTAAGGTGATTGGTACCGATGATGACATTCCACAGTACGTTGATAAGGCAGAATTTGTCATTACCGTTGGTTTTATTAAAAACCCAGTCACTCGCATAAGATTATATAATAAGGTAAAGGAGGCTGGCGGCAAACTGGCTACCATCATAGCAAGTACTGCCTATGTGTCCAAATATGCAACCATTGGCGAAGGTACGGTTATAATGCACCATGCCTTTGTAAATGCTGGAGCAAAAGTCGGTAATAATGTCATCCTGAATACCTTTACTAACATAGAGCATGATGCTGTAATTGGAGACCAGTGCCATATCTCTACAGGAACAATGGTGAATGGTGATTGCAAGGTGGGTGTTAACTGCTTTATCGGCAGTCAGTCGGTTCTTGCCAACGGTATCACTATCGGTGACGATACCATTGTTGGTGCTGGTTCTTTGGTGAGGAAACCAATTAACGTAAAAGGTATCTATTCTGGAAATCCTGCCGTATTAAAAATAAGAGCGAAATAAATATGTTTTCAGAAAAGATAAAAGCCATAATTGTTGATGCAAGCAATACTATCATCCAGACCATGAAACTAATGGATGATAGACGGACCAAGTCTTTACTTGTGTTTGACAATGAGCACTTTATTGGTATGATTACGAATGGGGATCTTCAACGGGCTATTATTGCCAACAAGCCTTTTGATGCCACCATTGCTTCTATTGTTGATAATACTAACAAGAAATATGCTCATATTAATGATGACAAAGAAGACATCAAGACTTGGATGCTTGATGTTAGAGCGGAAATAATGCCAGTACTTGACGAGAACGGATTTTTAGTTGATGTCATTTTTTGGAATGATTTATTTAAAGAATCTCAAAACGATAATAGAAAAAAGATCAACTTGCCTGTTGTCATCATGGCCGGAGGAAAAGGTACACGTCTAAAGCCACTTACTAATGTGATACCCAAGCCTTTAATTCCTATAGGAGACAAAACAATCCTTGAGACCATAATGGATCAATTTGAATCAATTGGTTGTAAAAAATTCTACATGTCAGTCAATTATAAGGTAGAGATGTTGGAATATTATTTTAGTCAGCTTAACCATAAATATAATATAGAGTATTTCTTGGAAGACAAACCTCTTGGGACAATTGGCAGCGTTTCACTTTTGAAAGATAAAATCACAACACCTTTTTTCGTAAGCAACTGTGACAGCATAAACGATCAGGACTATCGCGATGTCTATGATTACCATGAAGCCAACCACAATGACATGACAATGGTGACAATGGTGAAGAGTTTCAAAATACCCTACGGTGTCATTGAAACGGGTGAAGATGGTCTAATGATAGATTTAAAAGAAAAGCCCGAGCACACTTACATGGTAAATTCAGGGGTCTATATTCTTAATCCTGATTTGATAGAAGAAATCCCAGAAGGAGAGTTCTTCCACATCACTCACCTTATGGAAAAAGTAAAGGCACGAGGAGGCCGCGTAGGCTGTTTTCCTGTTAGCGAAGAATCATGGCATGATATGGGGGAATGGCCTGAGTATTTAAAAATGATTAATGTGCGATAATATGGAAAACAAAAAATACAGTTTGCTGATTGTGGCCTTGTATTGTTATGCGGGACATATTAGAGATATTGTTAACCATCTTAAAGAAAAAAACCCTCTAGTAGATATAACAATTTTGACAAACAGGCCGGATGATTATAAAGATTTGGGGGGCAAGTTTGCTGAAATATGTTTCTATGACGTTTCTTCTGTGAATTGGATAAAAATCCGCGGTCTCAGAATATTAGCCACAAAATATAAACAAATTCGTTATTTCTCAAAATTCTGTAAGAACAGAAAATATGACATTATCAATATCCATTTCGCCAATAGATATATGTCGTTTGTATATAAATATTTACGAGCCATGTCTGACAGGATTGTAATTATTCCTTGGGGTAGTGATGTTCTAAGAAGGCCAAAGGATCATTTGAAACAATTGTCTATTTTGTATAATAAAGCCGATTATATCGCTTCATCACCCGATATGCCATTGGGGAAGAAGATATTGCAGGAATTTAAGGTTGATTCTTCAAAAATGGTAGGCAGCTTTTGGGGAGCTAATGCTGTTAACTATGCAATCTTTCAAGGAAATTCAATATCTCAAGAGGAAGCAAAAAGGAGATTCGGACTTGTTGATAGGTATGTCATTACATGTGGATATAACCGTCAAGCAGCACAACAGCATAAAGCTATCATCAAGGCAATAGCCCAAGTAAGAGAACAATTACCTAATAATTTAACTCTACTATTTCCGATGACCTATGGAAAAAATAATAGATATTGTGAAGAAATTAAAGAAGATTGTAAAAGAAGAAATCTTCATTCGGTGTTCATTACTGAATATCTTAAAGTTGAAGACCTATACAAATTAAGGAAAGCTACCGACATTTTTGTACATGTTCAAACTACAGATGCCAGTTCTGGATCCGTTCAAGAGTATATTCTATGTAACAAGAAGATAGTACATGGTTCGTGGATCAAATACGAAGCTTTGGAATCATTCTCCCCATTATATTACTTCCCTGTTGATAAATTGGAAAAATTAGGTGAAGTAATAGTTAAAGCATATAAATCTGACAATTTAGAAATTCCACAAGGTGTTATAGACTACGTTAAAAAAAGCAGTTGGGATAATAAGGCAACTTTGATGAATGAATTTTTTATGTCAATAGTTTAGATTTAAGTTAAACATGCAACAAAATATTACAAAAGTTTTTATTGAGAACTTAAAGGTATTTCAATCAGATAGTTTTCCAGCAAGAATCATTAACACGGCAAAAATGTGCATGCTTGACTATTTAGGATGTACATTGGCTGGGGCACGGTTTTACGGCAATCAAGTTAAAACTTTCAGCAAAGGCTTTCCAGAAGAAGGTGCTTGCAGTTTAATTGGAAGGTTTGGCCAAAAAGTGACAATGCAAAAAGCTGCTTTGCTTAACGGCATAAGTGCTCACGCCATAGAATTGGATGACGGGCATCGTATTGGAATGATTCATTTAGGTGCACCAATAATTTCTGCAATGATAGCTATGTCAGAGAAAGAAAAAGTTTCTACCAAGGATTTCCTAATTGGTATAATCATTGGATACGAAGTCGCAATCCGTCTTGCCTGTGCTGTGCAACCTGGGTGTAAACTGAATGGTTATCATGCTACTGGAACTTGCGGTACTGTGGGTGCTACAATGGGAATAGCTGCAGCACTACATTTCGATTTCGAACAGATGAAGTCAGCCTTCTCCGCTGCTATTACCAGTGCTGCTGGTGTTTTGGAGATGATAGAAGGTGACACCGAACTGAAACCTTACAATGCTGGTCGTGCTGCTATGGACGGTGTCACTGCTGCTTATATTGGCAAGGCTCGTTTCAAGGCTCCTGAAGATGCTCTTGGTGGTAAGCGTGGTTTCCTAAAGGTGATGACAGACGAGCCCAAGATGGAATATCTGACAGACTTCAGTGGCGATAAGCTGATGATTGAAACCGTCTATATGAAACCATACGCAGCATGCCGTCATTGTCATCCGTCCATCGAAGCTGCATTAAAAATCCGCCAGAAGGATGAGTTTGACTTTGAAGAGGTGGAGAGTATACATGTTGATACTTATAAGTTGGCTGTGGCAGGTCATGATCATACTGATATCAAAGGCGTGAATTCGGCCAAGATGAGCATACCTTATAGTCTGGCAGTTGCATTGTACACAGGAAAAGGTGGATTGGATGAATTTACGGAGACGTATATTAGTAATACGGAGATTCAGACCATTACGGATAAAGTAACGGTTTCGGATATGGATGAACTGACCGCCTTATGCCCGCAGAAACGGGTGGCGGTGGTCACGGTGAAAACCAAGAATGGTGTTTTCACTGAGCGCGTTGACTATCCTAAAGGAGAACCAGAGAATCCGCTGTCGCAAAAGGAACTGGAAGACAAGTTCCGTGGACTGGCTATGTATGGAGGGCTAACTGAACAAGAATGCGATGAGGTGATCAATGAGGTTTGGAAAGAGAACTTTGACCTCAATAAAATTATGAACATTATTTGTAAATGAAATATATAGAAACGCCATTTAGTGAAAAAGTGGTCGCTGACTTGCATGTTGGTGATGTGGTTAGTATTACTGGCTATATCTATTGTGGTCGTGATGCTGTGCTGCCTCGTATCTGCAAGGAGATAGAACAAGGTGTGTGGGGCAATAGGGGCATTGATTTGCAAGGTGGTGTGATATTCCATACTGCCGTTAGTCCTGCTGGCGTTGGGCCAACATCTAGCAATAAATTAGAGATAGAAAGCAGTTTTGAAACCCTTTCCAAAGCTGGCATTAAGATGCATCTTGGTAAAGGTGCCATCAAGCCTGAGACAGTAAAAATGCTAGAAGTAACAAATGCAGTCTTTGCCATTATCCCACCGGTAACAGCGTTGCTTGAAAGCCAGACCATAGAACGTGATTGTGTCGCATGGCCAGAGTTGGGCATGGAAGCACTGTATAGAATCAAAGTTGAAAACTACCAAGCAATTATTGCCGCAGCGAAAGGTGAGAGTATATATGGAAACGAATAGCCATCAAATTAAGTCCCCCCCCTGTCACCGAATTGCGCAAGAAAAAGAGATAGCAATTTGGAACTATTCCGTATTGTGGTTATGCTTTTGATAGTTGCACATCATTATGTTGTTAACTCTGAGATCTCGGTATTAATGAAATCTAATGAATTGAATTTACATTCTGCATTCTTTTATGTTTTTGGTGCATGGGGGAAAACATGTATTAATTGTTTTGTCTTGATAACGGGCTATTTCATGTGTACTTCTAAAATCACATGGCAAAAGTTTCTAAAATTGTACCTGGAGATAAAATTCTATTATTTCTTGATATTAGGGATATTTATTTGTTTTGGTCTATCTTCATTTAGATTAAAAGACGTGATAAGTCTTCTTCCTTTTTCAAAAATAGGTGATAGTTTTACAAATGCTTTTATGGCTTTCTATCTCTTTATCCCTTTCTTAAACATTCTTGTAGGTAATATGTCAAAAAAGAAGCATTTATGTTTAATCCTTCTTCTTCTTTGGGTATATACAATTCTTGCGATGGCGGGAATGGTAAAATATAACTATCTTAGTTGGTTTATTACACTTTTCTTTATCGCATCATACATTCGTATATATGGGATTCCGTATCAAGATAATGCGCGTTTTTGGGGGTGGACAACGCTTATTATGTTTCTTGTGTCAGCAGGAAGCATTTTCTCCTTTACGTTGATTGGTAAAAAACCATCATATTATTTTGTTTCAGACTCCAATCATCTATTTGCTTTGTTGTTGTCTGTGTCAAGCTTTATGTTGTTTAAAAACATAAAAATCCGATACAATAGATGGATTAATATGATTGCTGCAACAACTTTTGGCGTTTTTCTAATTCACACTCGTGGTGATGTTATGCGGCATTGGCTTTGGTATGATTTTATTGATTGTGGTGGTCATTATAATGATGAATATTATTGGGCATATGCGATTGGATGTGTCTTGGCCATCTTTACTGTTTGTTCTATGATAGATATGTTAAGAATAAACCTGTTAGAAAGAAGATTGTTCAAAGTTATTGATAGATACTCTAAAAAACAATAATTGAGATCATGTTATCAGATAATATCAAAGATAAAGTAGCAAAATGCTTAGTTACTGCAGGCTCAACGTTTCGTGAAGACCAGAAAGAGGCCTATAGAAAGGCTATTGCGGATGAACAGACAGAGAGTTCTTGTTGGGTAATGAAGCAAGTGCTTGACAATGCGATGGTGGCTGAGAAAAACCATAGTCCCCTCTGTGATGACACGGGTATTCCACACTTGTTTTTAGAAGTTGGGAAGAACCGTGCTGTGACAGGCGAATTATTAGAAGAAATAAAGGAAGGTGTGCGCCAGGGATTGCGCCAGTTGCCTGGTCGTCCTATGGCTATCAAGGGTGATGACTATGCCCTTATTGACCAGAGCGGTGGACTGAATGAGGACAGCGGAGCTTTGGCACCTTCGCCGATATTGATTAAACCAGTAGATGAAGATGTGCTTCGCTTGACAATCATGATGCTTGGTGGAGGTCCAGCTATCCGTGGCATTACTCAGAGGGTTTTCCACAAGCATAACGTGGACGTAGTGATTGATGAGATTGTGAATCGTGCCATTCCTTCAGTCAGTCAGTTGGGCTGTTCTCCCTGCACCTTAGCAATAGGCATTGGCCGAAGTCAGTTTGAGGCTACCAGCCTGATGATGGAGGCAATGGCTAAAGGTGATTTTGGTGTACAGAGTGACTTTGAAAGAAGGGTTACAGAAAAGGTGAATGAAGCTAATATTGGTCCACTTGGGCTAGGTGGCAGGCATAGTGTATTAGCTACATTTGCAAAGATTGGTCCCCAGCGTGCCAGCGGGGTTCGTATTGTTGCTCTCCGTCCTTGCTGCTGTTTTGAGCCAAGGAGGTCAAGTATACTTCTCTGAATAATTAGCATATTCTGTAAATACTATTTACATAACCAAACACTTTAGATTGGTGTCCGTTGAGGGGGAGAAACGGCAAATTGAGAAATATTGGTTTGATATTTAAAGACAAAAATTGGATAATAATTCAAATGCCAGAACATAACTTAAAACAACAGACAAAAAAAGGATTATACTGGAAGTTTGCTGAACAATTCTCAAACTATGGAATGCAATTCATCATTGGTATCTTCATGGCACGATTGTTGTCTCCTAGTGACTATGGTATTACCGCTTTACCAGGAGTATTTTTGGCTGTAGCTGGTATTTTTGCAGGTGCCGGATTTGGAACAGCTATGATTAGAAAAACAGATTTGAAAGAAGAAGACCTGGCTACTGCTTTTTACTATAGCACAGGTGTTGGAATTTTTGCATACATCTTACTATTCATTGCCTCTCCGTGGATTGCCGATTTCTATAATACCCCTGTTTTAGAACCATTAATTAGAGTAACATCCATAGGATTCCTTTATGGTCCTATGGGAACTCCACAAAACATCATCCTCCAAAGAAGATTAGATTTCAAAACCCCTGCTAAAATTAGTGTGGTATGCAAATTTGTTGCTGGTATTATTGGAATAACAATGGCTTTTTATGGCTATGGTGTATGGTCATTAACAATATCAAGTTTATTGGCAGGGATTGTAGGTCTCTGCATCAAGTTTTATGTCGTAAGATGGTATCCTAAAACAGGTTGGTCTAATGAATCGTTCAAATATCTATGGGGATTTGGAAATAAGTTTATGGCATCTCAATTGATAGACACATTATATAGTAATATAACTCCTGTGTTCATTGGAAAATTCTATAGTACTGCTGATTTGGGCGTTTACAACAGGGCTCAAAGCTATGCGGGAATGCCATCCAAAAATTTTACTGGTGTTGTTCAGGGTGTTACTTTTCCCGTTCTAAGCAAAATCCAAAATGATGATGAACGATTAGCAAATAATTATAGAAGAATGTTAAGGGTGTCTGCTTTTATAGTTTTTCCTATCATGATGATGCTATCTGCTCTATCACGTCCGTTAATAATAACTATGATTACTACAAAATGGGAATCATGTATCATTCTTTTGCAGATAGTGTGTTTCTCTAGGATGTGGTATCCCATCCATGCGATTAATCTTAATCTTTTAAATGTGAAAGGAAGAAGTGACCTTTTTCTGAAACTTGAAATAATAAAAAAAATATTTGGATTTGGAATTCTTCTACTAACATTGCCCCTCGGATTGGTCGTACTATGTTGGGGAAAAATTATCAGCTCTATGATTGCGTTAGTGATAAACACTTATTACACTGGTAAACTTATCAATGTAGGATATTGGAAACAGATGGGTGATATATTTCCTATTTTCGTACTTGGTTTTGCCTCATTTTTAAGTATTCATGGAATTCTGCTAATTGTAGACAACATGTGGCTTCAGATAATAATAGGAGCTCTGATAGGAGTTACTGTATACTTCGTCGGGGCCTTTCTGTTTAAATTCAAAGAATTAAGTGACATATGGTATTTATTAAAAAAATGAACTTAGCAAAAGTATTTTATTTGCCTATTTTGAAATAAAAACGACAAGTCCCTTTAAACTACCAATGTATAACTATGACAATATTGCCTTAAAAATACATTTTCCTAAATAAAATTGATGCCAAAAATGATTTATCCGGAAGTTATTATTCGTTGCATGACATATAATCACGAACCCTATATCCGCCAGTGTTTAGATGGATTCTTAATGCAAAAGACTAATTTTCCTTTTGCCGCTATTGTAATAGATGATTCCTCTACAGATAACGAACAAAGAATATTATGGAGTTTTATCAATGACGAACTCAATACTTCAACTGCTCAAAGGGACGAGACGAATGAGTATATTAAAATTACAGCAAATCATAAGACCAACCAAAACTGCACATTTGTTTTTTTATTATTAAAATACAACCACTATAAAAAAAAACCTAAAAGAATGTATTATAGAAATTGGGTCGATGCAGCAAAATATATTGCCATTTGTGAAGGTGATGACTATTGGACAGACCCATATAAACTACAAAAACAAGTGGATTTTTTAGAAAATCATCATGAATATGTAATATGTACTCATGACTATATTAAATACTTTGAAAATCAAAAGAAATTTGATGAAAATAGTATGAATAAGTCTTTTTTTGACAACGAGGTTACAAAAGAAAGTTTATACTATGAATTCACATTGGATAATTATTTTAACCATTGGTTCACACAGCCACTAACAGTCCTACATCGTAATGGTGAGTATTTGAAGACTATCCCCCGACAGCAATATAAATACTTTAGAGATGATATTTATTATTATTATGTATTAAAAGAAGGGAAAGGTGCACTACTTAAAGACGTCATGGGGGTTTATAGAATTAATGATGGTGGTATATGGTCGACAAGAAATGATGTTCAAAAATGGAAAGATAGCATATATAATGCATATAATATATACTTAGTAGAAGGTGACGAACGAGCCTTCACCAAGATAGAAAGACTCGAAAAACAAGTTGTAAATTATTACCTGCGCTCATTAGACTTAGTGAATGTAGCCCACGAAATGAATAACTACCGAAAGATGGTGCCGCATAAACTATTTTTCTCTTTGGTTTTTTCCATGAAATCAATGGTATTATCCTTATTCAAGCAAGGAATAAGAAAGCTTTTGCATATAGTAATCAAATGAAATCTTTCATAAAATGAAACTTACGTTTAAAATATATGCCATATTATTTTTACTTGTCCCTTTTGTTTCATGTTCTCATGCTGATGATGTTCTAGAAGAATATGTAATAGAGATAGAACGGACAATAAAGGACACAACTACGAATAACGATTCTATTAATAATCCTTCGGATAATAATTCAACGAATACCGTAGTAGTTGTAAAGGATACCATAAAATTGTCATATGAGAAATATATGAATCTCACGCCATCCTTTGGAACGGTACAAGGAGCAGCTTGCTACGAGAAATACTTATTTCAAGGCTATTCAAACAATGCAGCTCTTGGAGTATATGACTTAGAAAATAAGACTGTTTTGTGTAAACTTGATATCCCAGGACCAGAACCCAACAGTAATACACATGCAAATACCGTCAATTTCGGAAATGAACGATTATCACCGGACGATTATTTCCCCCTACTCTATATAAGTTCTGGATATACAAAAAAAATAAATGGAACACCTTGTTCGTTTATTTATGTTTACAGAATTTCTAAATATAACAATTATGATGGTACCGAAGGATTTCACATCGAATTTGTTCAAACAATTACTTTAAAAGGATTCGGTTCGTGGACAGAAGGAATTCCTGACAATGATCATAATTTGCTTTGGATAAAATATGAACCTATGGGTACAAATGGTGAATATCGATATGCTTCTTTCTCCATGCCAAAACTTGAAAACGGCGATGTTACCGTAACAAAAGATAATGCTTTAACAGATTTCTCTTTAGGAATTCAGCCCTTTACAAGTTCTAACCAAGGTCACATATATTACGACAATAAAATATTATTAGTGAGTGGAGGTTCATTAGAAACTCACAAGAAAGCATATATCATCATAAATTTATTAACACAAACTCGTGAACTTGTTATTGACTTAGCAGAGATTGGACTAAATTACGAGCCAGAAAATTTATTTTTTTACAATAATCAAATGATGATAGGATATAGTCATGCTATATATAAATTCAATCTATATCCAATATCTAAATAGTATTCCAAAAATGCTACAGAGACCAGCCTTATCTATTATTATTCCCGTCTATAACGTAGAAAAATACATATTTAACTGTTTAAGAAGTATCTCATCGCAAACATTTGAAGATTTTGAGGCATTGATTGTTGATGATGGAAGCACTGATAACAGTGGATATATTTGTGATGAATATATTAAGAAAGATCCTCGTTTTAAAGTATATCACAAAACAAATGGAGGTGTAAGTTCCGCACGTAATCTGGGGTTAAATAATATTCATGGAGAATGGATTTATTTTTGTGATGCTGATGATATTCTGTTCAATAATGCCCTGGAAACCCTTATTAAGCACACCAATAAAAATGTTGATTGCACTATGGGTGGTTATATCAGAATGAACGAAAAAGAAGAAATACTCGGAGAAAACAAGATAGACGAAGAATGCTATATGTCTATCGAAGAAACTCTTGTCGATTTCTATAACCCAAGATTTAATATGTTTAATGGATTTATTTGGAATCGACTTTTTAGAAGAAGCATCATCGAAAATTACCATCTGCGTTTTAGGGAGGATATTTTCATAAAAGAAGATGGCCTTTTTTTAGTCCAATACCTTTGCAGATGTTGCCATGGAACTTTTTATACGACTAAACCTATATATAAATATATAGAACATAGTTCCAGTGCCATGAACCATAAACTTAAAAAGATTAACAAAGAATCTATTTCACGCCTCACCGCATCACTTGAGTGTTATAAGGAAATAAAAAGAAGAAAATTTTTCAATGTGTTACCTTTGGCTAAAAAACATGTTTTATTTGTCCGACAACAGTTATTGATAACAGACAAATCCAGGGGAATGAATAGATTAAAATTCAGAATCTTTGTCGACAAAATGATTACAAAAGTTCTTTCTCCGGTATCTATCTTAAATGTCTATTTGCTTAAATTCAGA
>AUXO015312018.1_pt1 | contig 11583 bp, 10 predicted proteins | sample 768731 | NCBI WGS metagenome assembly AUXO01 (sample SAMN02715735, study PRJNA202380) | gut metagenome | biome: sheep rumen | host: Ovis aries | place: New Zealand: Palmerston North | reverse complement strand
GGCATGAAAGTCGTTGTCTATGATCCTTTCACATCCCGTGAGATCGTTGAAAAATTTGGTGGTGAATATGTTGAAACATTGGACGAATTTTGGGGAAAACCTGATTTTATAACTGTTCACGTTCCAAAAAACAAAGACACTTTGAATATGATTAATAAAGACACAATTGCCAAAATGAAAAAGGGTGTAAGGCTTGTAAACTGCGCAAGAGGCGGTATTATTAACGAAACGGACTTGAAAGATGCCGTAAATTCAGGCTATGTCGCAGGATGTGCGGTTGATGTTTACGAAAACGAACCGAATATCACCGAGTGTCCGCTAATTAATTGTGAAGGAAACGTCGTTCTGACTCCTCATTTGGGTGCAAGCACGCAAGAGGCACAAATAAATGTTGCAATTGACGTTGCAGAACAGATTAGAGAAGTCCTCTCAGGCGGTTCTGCATCTTCTGCTGTTAATATCCCGTCATTAAGACCTGATAAATTAGAGCCGGTCAAGGATTACATGCAAATCGCCGAAAATACAGGCGAACTAGCCGTTCAACTATCAAGCGGTGCGGTCAAAACTATCGAAATCACTGCTGACGGGGATTTGGCGGAACTTGATATTCAGCCGCTCGAGGTTGCTGTTTTGAAAGGTGTTTTATCGTCAAGATTAGAGGGTGTTAATTACGTAAACGCTCCTGTTATTGCGAAAAACAGAGGGATAGACATAATTTCTACACGCTCAAAGGCAAAAACAAATTTTGCAGGCAGAATTTTGGTTAAATTAACGACTGATAAGGAAACCACAACGGTTGCAGGTGCGCTTGTAACAAAGGATATCCCGAGAATAGTTAAGATTAACGATTACGAAACAAGCATAAGACCTGAAAAACACATGTTGATTGTTCCGCATGTCAATAAACCCTCAATGATTGCGCAAGTTGCAAAAGTTATCGGCGAAAACGGCATTAATATCGGCTCAATGAACGTTGTTCAGAAGAACGACAGGCATGAAACGGAGTCAATAATGGTTATAAACATAGATTCTTCCGCCGATGACAAGACTTTGACACCGATTTCAAAAATCGACGGTGTACATAATCCGAAATATGTAAATTTGACGGTGTAGAAATGTTTCCTCGCCCCTTTAGGGAGAGGGTTTGTATGGGGGCTAAATGACAAAGCTTGCGGTATTTGATTTTGATTCAACATTAATGGATGGGGAAACTTTGGAATTTTTTGCCGAAGATATCGGCATTAGAGAAAAAGTTAAGGCGATAACTGATAAGGCTATGCGTGGTGAGTTGGACTTTTTTGAGAGTTTAACTGAGCGTGTGTCTTTTTTGAAAGGATTGTCCGTTTCGAAAGTCGATGAGATTTGCCATAATCTTCCATTAATGTGTGGTGCAAAAGAGGTTGTAAAAGGTTTGCAGGATAAAGGTTATAAGGTCGTTTGTTTTTCGGGCGGATTTAGAAATGCAACAAAATATTTTGCCGAAAAATTGGGGCTTGACGGTGAATTTGCTAACTATCTTCATTCAAAAGACGGTGTTTTAACAGGACTTGTCGGCGGTGAGATGATGTTTTCCGACAGTAAAGGACAAATGCTTGAAAGATTGCAAAAACTTTTAGGTGCAACAAAAGAGGATACTCTTGTAGTGGGTGATGGCGCAAACGATTTGAGCATGTTTAAGTTTGCATCTAAAAAGGTAGCCTTTTGTGCTAAACCTATTTTAAAAGAAAATGCAAATATAGTTATAGACGAAAAAGATTTGAGTAAAATATTGTTTTATATCTGATTTTATTGCTTATTACAGCAATTTTGACATTTTTTTGAATAGCATATGGGTTCAGGGTGTATAGATATTGAGCTGTTTAAAAATACAGATTGAATTTGATTCTCTATTTCGTCACAAATTTTATGGCAGTCACATATAGATGTTTCTTCAGGGAATTGAAGGATCAAGTCAATATCCTTGGTTGGTCCAACTTGTCTTGCTCGTATTCCATTCCGTTTAAGTTTTGCGTTACCCGAATGTCTCTTTATAATATTTTTTATTTTTTCAATGTCATCACTTGGTAAAGAATGGTCAAGCAGGTTTTGTAAGGCTTTTTTGGATATAGAGTAACCTGTTTTATATATAAATACTGATATTAAAATTGCTATAATCGGGTCTAATAGCATATAACCTGTAATTTTTATTAAAATTAAACCAATTAGTACACCCAAAGAAGAATATACATCTACTCTTAAATGTTCTCCATCAGCATATAGAGATATAGAATTTGATTCTTTTGATACTTTAAATAAATATGTACTAACTAAAAAATTTAAAATTACTGCTATACACATTACTATAATGCACGGTGTACTTTCAAATTCCACAGATTTAGACATAATAATTTTTTCAGATGATTTAAAAAATATGAATAAAGCAGCAAATATAATTAATAATCCCTCTATAAATCCGGACATGTCTTCATATTTGCCATGTCCGTAGGGGTGATCCTTGTCAGCCGGCTTTGATGATTTAATTACAGAAAAAAATGTTAAAACAGAAGCTACAAAATCGCTTGCTGAATGAATTGCTTCAGAAATTATACTTAAACTGCCAGAAATTATGCCAAAAATAATTTTAGCGACTGTTAGTGTAATATTTGAGCAAATAGAAATTGATGCAGCTAATTTTTTCTTTGTATTTATTTCCATAACCATTACATTATATCACATTTTATAAAATCTTTAATATTATAGGCCAAATATCATAAGCAAAATAAGTGCTATCGGAACAATAAATTTAAGACAAATATCAAAGCAAAAAGCAAATGCTTTGTTCTTAATGAGAGTGTTACCTTTTAGCTTAATATACCAACCTGAAATCAAACATAAAAATAGCGTATTTAGTGGAAGCATGACGTTTGATGTTAAAAAGTCTAAAAAATCGAATATGGATTTATTAAAAATCAAACAACCTTTTAGCATGCCAAATGACAAAGTTGCAGGAATCGCAATAATTGAAATTAAAATAAATAGTAGCGTACAGGCTTTTATCCTTGATATTTTGAATCTTTCAGTTATTGTTGCACATGGGCCTTCAAGAACACTGATACCAGAGGTGATTGCGGCACAAAGTAATAATATAAAAAATAGTAATGCGACAATGTTACCGCCTGATATTTGAGAAAATATTTTAGGTAATGTTACAAAAACAAGTCCTGCACCTGAATTTGGTTCTAAATTAAAAGAAAATACTGCAGGAAATATCATTATACCTGCTAAAATAGCAAACGTAGTGTCTGATAGAATAATTGTATAAACAGATTTTACTATGTTTTTATCATCTTTTATATAGCTACCATATGTTAGTAATGCACCCATTCCTATACTTAATGTAAAAAAAGCTTGTCCTAGCGCTGCAAGCACCATATGTGTGTTTATTTTGGTAAAGTCCGGTTTAAACATATATTCAAGTCCAATATTCGCATTTGGTAATCTTAGCGACACTATAACTAGAAAAGCTAATATTATAGCAAGTAGTGGCATTAATATCTTGTTGGTAGCTTCGATTCCATTTTTTATTCCTCTTGCTGTAACAAAAATACATATAAATAAAAACAATAATGTCAGTAATACAGGATATACAGGTTGTTCAATAAAGTTAGAGAAATATTCGCCATAATCGGAAATGTTTGAGTAAAATACACTCTTTAGTATGTAATTAATAATCCATCCGCCGACTATAAAATAAAATGATGCAATAAGTATACCGGTTATTGGGTTTAGTGCTCCAAGAAATCTAAAATTTTTATTTATAGATTCGTATGCGCCTACGCACTCTTTTTTAGTAAGTTTCCCGATATAAAGCTCATTCAATAGAGGAATAAAACATATTGTAGAAATTAACAAAATATAAACGGCTAAAAAAATAGCACCACCATTTTGTCCCATAATATAAGGAAATCTCCAAATGTTTCCCAACCCAACAGCCGAACCTATAGCTGTAATTATAAATGCATATCTTGAAGTCCAACTTGGTCTATTTTCTTCCAACTTATCTCTCCTGACTTGATTTATTATACTTGTTTTATTTTTATAATTCCATATGTAAAGCACTATTTTGTTAAGGTATTTATATATTTTGCAACTCCCTCGCCCATGGAAAAACAATTTGGCTGAATTCTCAAGGCTCCTTGAGCTAAAAAATCAGCGGAAATACATCTGCCAATTACAAATAAATTATCTATATCTTCAGAAATTAATGATTCTATTGGTAATGAATACTCATCAACAATTTCTAATGTAGATGAATTTTTTTCTGTTGAATGAACATCAACAGGGTATTTTGAAATTAATACCGGATTATTAAATTTCTTACCTGTTTTTAAGTCATTGATAGTATAAACATATTTCCCCTTTATTCGCCTTGAAACTCTTACACCCAAATCGTCTGCAATATTTGATATGTAAGAATTTTCAAATCCGGTTAAGAATGTTTTGCAAAATTTGTGAAGTCGTAAAATACTTTTTCTGGCTGAAATAAGCGCCACAGTACGATCCTTAGTGTTCAGAGGATCAACTGTTTCGATAATTCTAGGACAGTTAAATGCAACAGCGTCAGGCATTCCGGCAATAGTAAAAATTTGAAAATAATTTCTGTCAGAATCCTCTAATATTCCCTCTTTAACAGCCATATCAAATAGCGGCTTTAAAGCCCATTCCCTGTTTGTGTCCCAGGTGTAGGCGGTAGACAAATGTACTTGTCCATCTATATGTTCAACTGTTGTAACCTCTCTGTTACGATCAAATTCAAGCAACCATTTAGAAAAAGCTTCTAAATTAACATTAGATACAATAAATCTTAAACTAACAGGCTGAATTTCATCTTTTTTTTCTAAAAAAATACAATTACAAATCTTTCCAATTTCACAATCGCCTGTTGAATCAATTACATATCTCGCTTCGATAGGTTCAAATAACTCTTTGTTGCAATTTTGTATCTCGTAGTTATATGGTGATAATATTTTTTTGTTTAAAACCAATTCATTAATATGTTTACTATTAATTTTTATATCGTGTATGCATGTATTAAATAATATTTCTACATTTGCGTTTACGAGCATATCATCGAGAACAATTTTTAATAATTCAGGATTTAGCCAGCCTTTATTATTTTGATAGGTAATTTGTCCTCCAATATCGTGCATTTTAGCAATTAAATCACAATAAAAGTCAGTGTTAATCAAATTTTCTCCCGAAAACATAGCAGGAACAACAAGACCGGAGGTAATTGTGCCACCCAAATGTATATTTTTTTCTATTATAAGGGTTTTTAACCCAAGTCTGCCGGCAGTATATGCTGCAGCGCAACCTGAAGTACCGCCACCTACCACAACAACATCATATTTTTTCATTTTGATGCTCCTTTTTGTATTGTTTTATAAATTTTGAACTACTTTCCAAATTTGAATTATTTAGTTCAAAATTATGCGCGGCTATAATAGCCTCATTAGTCAGATTTAAATTTTCGTCACGATAAATTATACCTGCTTTTGTTTTCATGAGTCCTAAATCGTATTCTGAAAGGTCTAATTTTATAAACGATTTATTTTTAACAGCAATTGTTCCTGAATATTTTTTATAATTGTCGGAATAAATTTTTCCGACGTAAAAACCTGCATTCAAAAAAGTGTTTCTAACCTGTGCGGAATTAGAATAAGTTAAAATCATTCCATCATTATCAAGATGTTTATATAATTCTTTAAAAAATTCCAAAGTCCAAAGGCAAGGGCATTTTGTAGGAGTAAATGCATCTAAAAATATTAAATTATAAGTTTTTGTATCTTTTTCTATAGATGACCTTGCATCATTAATATCAAGCTTAAAATCAAAATTGTTATATTTAAGGTATTTGAGAGCCTTTTTATGGCTCTTAGATATATACTTATAATATATATTATGTAAGAAAGCGTTTAAAGTTAATAAAAAGGTGTTTGTACCCTTTCCGTATAATTCTACACGCAATAAATCCGTTAAATTCTTGTCAAAATATTTTTTGTATTTTTTGTTATCAATTATTTCAAAAATCGAACTATCAAGCTTATTTTTAATTAATTCATAAAAAATAAATTTTGTTTCATTTAATAATTTATATTTGTTATAAACATTAGATGAAAGCATTTTTGAAATTTTTTCTTGGTCAAATAGTAATTGCTCATTTTTTACTATATTTTTATCTGTTATAAAAAAAGGAGATAAAAATGGTAAATTTTTATCTGAGTCTATAGCATGTATATAAATTTTAGGAAAAATATTATCGCCATGTATCTGACCGTTACAAATAATATTATCAGTATATATCGTATCGTTATAGTAAAATTTAATTATTTCATTTATAAAAGTTTTAGTGTTGTATCCAATTCCAAAACATATGTCTAATAATTTTATTTCTTTTTTATTTTTTAATAAATAATTTAGATGTGATGGTTTTAAGAATTTTTCATAAGCTTCTGTCAATGCGCCGTAAGTTGAGTGATATATATCGTCAACTTCAGGTGAATATAGACCTACAGAGCCGTCATTTGTTATATATGGATAGAATTCGTACATAATATATGAGATTCTTCGGCTTTTACGACATTCTGAGAGAAGCGAAGAATCTGGAATATTTCGTCTCAGAATGTCGTAATTATATAATATACTTGCAAAATAACTCAAATTCTTTATATATCTTCACTATTATTAAATTATAATGCTTATAATTCTTTTTTTGATATAATATTTTATATAATAAGTAATATGAGGAATATATGAAAATTAGTGTAAAAGTCCCCGCTACAACAGCCAATATTGGTGCAGGTTTTGACTGTTTAGGGATGGCGTTTCCAATATATAATACTATAACTATTGAAGAAACGGTTTTACCTGGTACAGGTATTGAAATAAATGTTTTAAAAGACGAAAATTCTAGTGGCAATATGATGTTAGAGCATGTACCGTTAGATGAAACTAGCATTATATATAAGGCTGTTGAATTATTGTATAACTCAATTGGTCAATCACCGAGCGAGTTGAAAATTACTGTACAATCACAAATACCTGTAGCAAGAGGTCTTGGCAGCAGTGCTTCTGTTATTGTTGGGGGATTATTGGCAGCTAATGAACTATTGGGAAGACCTGCAGATGAAGTTGCTTTGCTTTCTATTGCAACTGAGGTAGAAGGTCATCCTGATAATGTTACCCCTGCAATTGTTGGCGGTTTGGTGTTATCTTCTCAGGAAGAAGATGGTAGAGTTGTTTATACAAAGTTAAATTGGCCTGACGAATGGGCTATAACGGTTTGTATACCTGATTATGAACTTTCTACAGATATTTCAAGGTCTGTGCTGCCAAAAGAAGTGCCATTTCAAGATGCCGTTTTTAATGCAAAACGTTTAGGCATGTTTGTTCAAGCTGTAAATACAAAAAATGAAGATTTAATACGTTTAGCGCTTCAAGACAGGCTTCATCAACCTTATAGAATGAAACTAGTTCCGGGGTTGGATAAAATTACTTGTAGCTTAAAACACGAAGAAGACGTATTTGGCTGTGTGTTGAGTGGTGCAGGTCCTGCAATTCTTGTTATTTCTCGTAAGAATAATTTGGATAGAATTAGATCAATTGTAAAGGAAACTTGGGAAGATTTAAACGTAAAAGTAGATATTAGAACATTGCCTGTTGAAAGGCAAGGTGCTCAAATAATTTCATACGAATAGATAATTATAAAGGCTCGCTTTTGGCGAGCCTCTTATATTTATTAATTCCCTTTTTCTTATTATGCTTGACCTGTGTATTCTGGGACAAGTCCTTTTGCATCCGCTTTTTCTTCTTGTTTGTATGCTTCGTATTCTTGTTGTGCGATCTTGAGTCTTGATTCTAAATTATCTTTTTCTATTTGTAATGAATCTTCCAAATCTTTAAGAGCTTGTAAGTCAGCTTGTTTTTGCATTTCGAACATATTTTGCCACATAGATTGAGCTTGTGCAAACTGCATTTGAACCATTTGCTGCATAGCTGAATATTGTTGTATTTGAGTTGAATTAAATGCTCCAAAGTTAGCCATACCCATACATTGCTGTCCAAACATACCCAAACCGGACATACCCATTGCAGGATTCATAGCAGGCAAACCTTGTGCCTGAGCATAACCAAACAATGTATATTGCATTTGCATTTGCATAGTGTTTTTCATGTTACGCTCTTGCGCTTCATACATCTTGGTCCTATCGCCTATTTCTCTTGTAACTCGGCGCAAACGACTCTGGATGCCTATCATCTGGAATTGAATATCCCTGACAAGCTTTCCGGTCATCAATTTACCGTATGCGCCCATTAAGAAACCCATGTTAGTATCCTTTGTGTTTTAGTCCTCGTAAATATATAAAGTATTATATTTATTAATAATTGCCTTTTTATAAAAATAATGTTAAGATTTTGTAACATTTGAAAAATAAAATTTATATAAAATTTATTTACAAGGTTAATTTTTCTTGATATACTTGAATCATTGGATATTTTACAAATTATGAAAAATGAAAAATTTTTATATAAATCTGTTTCTAAAAAAGATAATGATTATATAATTTGGATGGGATTTCCCGGGATTTATTCTTTTGGAATGTCATCATTAGGTTATTTGTGGATGTATAAAGCTGTTGATGAGTGCGAAGAATTTAATGCTGAAAGGATATTCTCTGATACACTAAATACAGTCTATAGTGCTGAAAACGTTAATGCTTTTGGTTTTTCTTTTTCATTTGATATGGATTTTTTAGAAATTTTTTCAATGCTTGAAAAATATCATATACCTCTTAAATCTGTCGACAGAGATGGAAATTATCCTCTTATATTCTCAGGCGGACCTGTTGTTACAGCAAATCCTTTACCTTATAAAGATTTTTTTGATTTCTTTATAATTGGTGATGGGGAAGATATAAATATTAATGTTCTCAAAATTTGTAAAAATAATAAGGATAAACCAAAAGATGAAATATTAAGGATATTGTCTGAAATTGAGGGTATTTATGTTCCAAAATATTCCAAAAGAGTTAAAAAAGCTACTAAAAAACTTACAGAATGTATTTACACTCCAATTATTAGCGAGAACGCATTTTTTAAAGATACATTTATTATAGAAATGTGCAGAGGTTGTACTAACAGATGTGGTTTTTGTTTGGCAGCTTATTTAAATTTGCCGTTGCGCTCAGTTCCGCATGATTCATTAATGAATGCAATTAAATTAGGACTTGAAAATACAAATAAAATTGCTTTTTTAGGCGCGGAAGTTAGCGCACATCCAAAATTTCATGATGTTTGTAAGTATATTTCAGAACTTATAAAAAGTGGAAAAAATATAGATATGAATTTTTCTTCTCTCAGGGTTGATGCTATATCTCCTGACGTTATTGAAACGCTGAAATTATCAGGCCAAAAGAGTTTGACTCTTGCAATTGAGGCTGGTAGCGACAGGTTAAGAAAAGTTATAAATAAAAATTTATCTGAAAAACAGATATATGATGCAGTAAAAATAGTAAAAGATAATGGGCTTAAAGGTATCAAATTTTATGGTATGCTTGGGATTCCGACAGAAACTGATGATGATATTGCTGCAATTATTGAGTTAGCAAAAAAAATAAAATCAGAAAATAAATTTTTAGATATTTCATTTGGTTTTTCAAGTTTTGTGCCCAAACCTCATACTCCTTTTCAATGGTTTGGAAGGGAAGATACAAAATCTTTGGAAAATAAAAGTAAATTTCTACAAAAAGAATTGCATAAGCTTGGGGTTCAAGCTACAGTTTCAAGTATAAAATGGGATTATTGGCAAGCTGTTTTGTCTCGAGGAGATGAAAGATTAAATAATTTTGTTTTTGAAGTTTATAAACAAGGTGGCAAGCTTGGAGCATTTAAATCTGCAGCAAAGAAACTAGGTCTAAATACTGACTCATTTGCATATGATACCTATAATTTTGAAGAAAAACTTCCTTGGGATTTTATTGAAATTTCTCCAGGAAAAGATTTTTTAATTAATGAAAACAAAAGGTTAATGTCTTATAGCGGCTTGTAATCACAGTATACAAGGCTTGACCAATCATCATAATAGCTTATTTGAGTTGCGCTTCCTGATTTTATATATATTTTGTACATGGCTTTGTCCTGAAGTTCAAGAGCGGCACAAATTGCAGCTTTTATAACATCTCTATGAGTCACAATAATTATTCTGTTACCAATATTTTCATTGATTACTTCATCAATTGATATCTTTACTCTTTTGATAAAGTCTGTAACAGATTCTGCATCTTCAGGAGTTGAAATTTCCGGACTATTTACAAGTTTTTCAAAAGCCTCAGGATATTTTTGGTATACCTGAGCAAACGTCATACCGTTGAAGCTGCCGCATTTTCTCGGATGTAAATCCTCGATGATTTCGTAGTCTTGTTTAAACATTTTTGAAACCATTTCTGCGGATTGAGTTGAGCGAACAGCCGGTGAAGAATAAATTCTGTCATTCTTTACACCACGTTTTTTAAGAAAATCACATATTTTTTCTATTTCATTTTGTCCCAAGTCACTTAATGGCGGGTAATTTTCAGAGTCGGTGAGTCGTGCATCTTCACTATATATCGTTGATCCGTTGCATATAAAAGTTATTTTACATTTTCTTTCAAAATACATAATTATTAATCCTTTTTATGATATTATAGCATTAAATAAAGAAGGAGTCATGTATGCGAGGAAAAGCTTTCAAATTTGGAGATAATATTTCAACAGACCATATTGCACCGGGCAGATTGTTTCATTTAAGGTCTAATTTACCTGAATTTGCAAAGCATGTACTCGAAGATGCTGATCCTGAATTTGCATCAAAAATGCAAAAAGGAGACTTTGTAGTAGGCGGTTCTAATTTTGGGCTGGGATCTTCAAGAGAACATGCTCCTCAAATAATAAAAATTGCAGGTGTTGGTGCTGTTATTGCAAAATCTTTTGCAAGAATTTTTTATAGAAATGCAATAAATATTGGTTTGTTAGCAATTGAGTGTGACACTGATTCAATTGATGCCGGTGATGAACTTGAGTTGGATATTGAAAACGGTGTTATTAAAAATTTGACAAATGGTACTATTGTTCAAATAGAGCCGTTGCCGCCGGTTATGATAAAAATGCTTAATGATGGTGGCTTGGTGGAACATATTAAGAAAAATGGCGATTTTAACTTATAGTATCTCCTGTTGCTTGACTTTCTCTATTGTGTATTGTTAAATAATTAGGTACACTTGTCGAAATTTTTCGTGCTGAATATTTCAATGAGTATATGTAAAGCAGGAACGTAGGGTTGTGCTTCATAGAAGAGTAACAGTCGGCAGTTCCGTTATAACCGGAATGCGTAAGGGTTTCAGGTTATAATCTTTACAAGTTAGAAAATAGTTGAGCATAATTGCTCAACAGAGAAAAGGAGAAAAAAATGCCTACAATTAATCAATTAGTACGTCAAGAACGTAAAAAATTGACAGACAAAACAAAATCTCCTGCTTTGATGGATTGTCCTCAAAGACGTGGAGTATG
>AUXO013527831.1_pt1 | contig 11583 bp, 8 predicted proteins | sample 768731 | NCBI WGS metagenome assembly AUXO01 (sample SAMN02715735, study PRJNA202380) | gut metagenome | biome: sheep rumen | host: Ovis aries | place: New Zealand: Palmerston North | reverse complement strand
GTAGTCCTTGCCGTCGAAGAGCGACCAGGGCGGCGTCAGCGTCACGCTGAACGAGAACTCTGAGCCGTGGCGGGGGAACAGGGGGTTGTCTGTCGACGAACGGGTCAGGGCCAGTGAGAGGTTGATGTTGTTGCAGTTACCATTGGAGATGAGGAAGTACTGCCAGTCTTTCAGCATGTAACGCTGGTATGACAGCGTGGCCGACAACTGGAAATAGTCGTCAGGCCAGCGCAGACGCTTACCCCAGCCGACGGAGATGCCCAGCAACTTGACGTATTTGTCGTCGTCGAGATAACTCTCGTAGTTGTTGTAGTAGCCGCTGTTCATCATGCCGTAGCCCGAATACAGGTAGTTGAGCGAGTTGAGGTAGGCTGAGTTATAATAGTTGCTCGACACGTCGGACTGCTTGGAGTAGTAGATACCCACATTGAAGGCGTTAGGACGCTTGCCGCCAAACCATCCGGTAGAGTAGTTCGCATTGTAAGAACTATAGTAGCGGCCGTTGGTCTGGAAGTTCAGACCAATCTGCTCGCCGTCGCCGGCAGGCAGGATGCCGCGGTGCAACTTATTCTTGCCCAGCAGGTTGCGCAGCGAGAAGTTGGTGAACTTGATACCGACACGTCCGATGATGCCCGTCTGTCCCCAACCGAGCGAGAGTTCCAACTGGTCGTTAGACTTCTGGGTCAGATTCCAATTCACATCGACGGTGCCGTCATCGTAGTTGGGTTTCACGTCGGGGCTCACCGACTCCGGGTCGAAATAGCCCATCGAGGCAATCTCGCGGGCCGAACGCATGAGGGCTTCCTTGTTGAACAGGTCGCCGGGCTTGGTACGCAGTTCGCGGCGTACCACCTCTTCATAGAGACGGTCGTTGCCGAAGATACGAACCATGTTCAGGTGGGCCTGAGGACCTTCGGTGATGCGCACCTCGACATCGATGGAGTCGCCCACGACATTGATGTCGGTAGGTTCGACGCTTGAGAACACATAACCATTATTATAATAATAGTTGTGTACGGCATCATCGTCTTCCAACAGACGCTTGTTCATCAGTTTCTGGTTGTACACATCGCCTTTCTGCATGCCGAGTGTACGGTCCAGGGCGTCGCTGGTGACAACGGTGTTGCCTACCCACGAGATGTTGCGCAGATAGTATTTCTCGCCTTCCTCCACCTTCAGGTACACATTGACGTGCTTGTCGTCGACATTCCACACCGAGTCTTCCAAGATGGCGGCATCGCGGAAACCCAGTTCGTTGTATTTGTCCAGCAGGGCCTGTTTGGCCTCGGCATAACGCTCGGGGGTGAACTTCTTGGCCTTGAACATATTGGCGAACTTGCCGGCCTCGTGAATCTTGCCAAAGGCACCCTTCGAGAAGAGTCCGCCTTTGATCTTCGCATCCTTCAGGCGCTCGTTGCCATCGATGATGATGCGGCGCACCTTCATCTTGTCCTTCTTGTCGATATAGACATCGAGCACCACCTGGTTCTTGCCGGTCACATCGTCGTGCTGGCGGATGTCTATCTCAGCATTCTTGTAGCCCTTGTCATCGAAGTATTTCTTAGCCAGGAATTTGGCACGGTCGGTGATGTTCTTGGTCAGACTCATACCCTTGGCCATGCCCAGTTTGTTCTCCAGGTCTTCACGCTCACTCTTCTTCACACCATAGTAGTTGATAGACGTGATGCGAGGACGCAAGGCCAGGTGGATGGTGAGAAACACCTTCGAGTCGACGATAGAGTCGGCCGTGATCGATACATCAGAGAACAGGCCATGCTTCCAGTAGCGCTTGACGGCTTCGGTAATCTCGGAGCCGGGCACATCGATGCGCTGTCCGACATTCAGACCTGACAGATTGACCAGCACATAGTCTTCGTAACCCTCGACACCGACCACGTTGATGCCGCCGATCTCGCATTGACGGGCGGTGCCGGCATAGTTGATGTCGGGACTGACAATTGTATTCTGTGCCGCCATACGGCTCAAGAACAAAGAAGTAAGAATAAGGAATAGACTTGTTATCTTCTTTGTCCGGCCCCAATGTATATGTTCAGTAGCGTTTATCATTTATCATTTATTATTTATCATTTAGGCCATCGGCCGCTTTGCCATCGGCTGCTTCCACCTGTGCCTCCGTCTTGCCATAACGGCGCTGCCGACTCTGGAAACTCCTGATGGCCTTGTGCAGTTCGGCCTCGTCGAAGTCGGGCCAGTAGGTGTCGCAGAAGTAGAGTTCAGAATAGGCAATCTGCCACAGCAGATAGTTGGAGATACGCACCTCGCCGCCGGTACGGATCAGCAGGTCGGGGTCGGGCATGAAATTGGTCCACAGATGGCTGTCGATGGTCGTCTCGTCGATGGCGTCGATGGCCAGTCTGTCGGCTTTCACATCGCGGGCTATCTGCTGCATGGCCCGCACCAGTTCCAGTTTCGACGAGTAACTCAGGGCTATCACCATCGTCATCGCGTCATTGTTGGCCGTATGCATTTCGGTCTCGTGCAGTTTCTGGCGCACCACTTCTGGCAGACGTTCCAAGTCGCCGACCACCCGGAAGCGCACATTATTCTTCATGAATATTTCGTCTTCCAGCGATGTGAGCACCAGTCCCATCAGGGCTGCCACCTCGTCGGCGGGCCTGTTCCAGTTCTCGGTAGAAAAGGTATAGAGCGTCAGGTACTTGACGCCCAGGCGGGTACACTCTGCCGTGATGCGGCGCACGGCTTCCACGCCGGCCTGATGACCATAAGTGCGCTCCTTGCCACGTTCCATAGCCCAGCGCCCATTACCATCCATGATGATGGCAATGTGCTGCGGAATGCGGTTCATATCCAGTTCTGTCATATATCGTAACTCTCAATTCTCAATTTCCCTCAGTCCTCCCTGTCGTTATGACAAGTGCGGCACCGCTCCATGAACTCATAGGTGATCGACACCTGCAACGTACCGAAGCAGTCGGTATTCTTAAAGAGTCCGCTGCTCTTGATGCCATAGGGGTCTTTCAGCCCGTCGAGATGGTCAAAACTCGAAATGTGCATCATCCATTCGGCCGTCAGGTTGAGCCGTTGCTTCAACTTGTATTTCACGCCAAGGCCGATGGGCACCTGCAGGCCGGCCTGCGAGTCGTTGCACTTAGCGAACACCAGTCCGGCACCCAATGCGATGAACGGTGTGAGCGGCTGTGCGCCCCGATATTCGCGCCCCGTGCCGAAAGGCCAGAAGTTATACTCGTAGCGTACGTCGAAATTCACCACATTGGTCTTGAAGTCGACAGGCTGCTCTGCCAAATCGGGATACCACGTAGTAACATCCGATGAACTGCCCTTCAACTGACTGTAGTTCAGTCCTACCGACCAGGCCATACGCGGGTTCATCTTATATTTAAGCACCAGCCCTCCCATGGGTTTCAGTCCTTTCAGCGGGCTGCGGTTCAGATCGCCCAGATAGTTCATCAGACCGGCGCCGGCACCCACTTCCATCTTGTATTCCGGCTCTGTCTGAGCCTGGACAGACGTTACGAGACATGAGCAGCAGACCACAACGACGGCCACACACAGCAGCCACCGCTTCGCCGCACCACGGTTATGACTTCTCGCACGTCTCATGCCCATCATCGCTTATCTTTTCATGCCGTGCCACACCTGGCCACTGTTGGTCAGCACCCATATGCCCGTCTTGTCGCTCGCGGTGATGAGGGCCTGTGTGCCGGTCACTCCATTGGGCAACACGTAGTCGGTACTGGGCTTCCAGGTGATGCCCTGGTCGCGCGACTCCAGCATGACCATGCCTTCGTTCATGGCCAACACCTTATTATTATAATAGGCCAGCGTCACCAACCCCTGATAGGGCAGCATGTCATCGTTAGTGTCGTCGACAGGCATATAAGCCCACACGCCACCTTTGCCGATGCCGCCATACTGGCTGATTTTACGCCACACGGCCATGAGTTCGGGATATTCAGGATGATTGCCCACCACGAGCACATAGTCCGTAGAGTCGCTGTTGCGATAGTTCCACGTCACGCTGGCCAGTCCCTCGGTAGGAAACAGGCGGGCTTCGTCGTCGAGTGTCTCGTCCGTCCAGGTGATGCCGTCGTCTTCCGAATGTTTCACCTTTCCGTCGGTGCCGATGGCAAAGAGTTCGTTGGTGCCACTGGCAAACAGATGGCTCAACCGGGGGGCACTGGCCACGGACTGCCAGTGCTGTAAATCTGTCGACCGCATCAGTTGGCCATCTTCCAAACCGAAGGCCACATCGCCCTTCAAGACAACATCCTCACTGACGACACTGACGGTATCCTTGAAGACGACCAGGCGGAGATTGTCGTCCCAATCGGCCAACACCGGATCGTCTTCCACCTTCAGCCATTCGAACTTGATACCGGTGGTCTCGCTGGCTGTCAGCGTCATCGTATAGTCGCGATAGCCGGACCCGTCGGTAGCATAGACGCGAAGGGTACGAGGCTGCGTGAAGTCTATCGAGTCGGTCGACACAAAGGTACGGATGCTATCGCTGATCAGCGACTTGATGCCCACGATACCGTTGTTCATCGTACTGATAGAGATCACCACATGCCCGAGGTCAGAACCCACCGGCAGTTCCGTCTGATTGTAGATACGGCCATTCAACTGGTCGATAGACAGGGGGTAGCCGCTACCCGTATAGGTCGACTTGACGATGGTGTCGTTGCCGGTTGTCGACGATGTCGTCTGCGTATAGCGATTGATGGTACCCAGGGTGACATTCGTTATAGCCATATTGCCATAAGTAGTCATCGTGGTGTCGTTGTCGCTATTGATGCAGCCGGTCAGCATCATCGATGCACCCAGCAGAACGCAGAGCGTCATTAAAATATTCTTCATCCAAATGTCTTGTTTAAACAATTCGGCTGCAAATTTACGCACAATTCTGCAAAAAGCACTCATTTTCTCCTTTTTATTAAATAAAATATATCATTATCGACCCGTTTTTAAGTTGTTTTTAGGTTTTTGCGATAGCGAAAACAACAAATAGCAAGAAAAAGAGCATGGTATGAATCGCTCACCCCATGCCCTTTTCAACGGATGTCGGTGTGCATCAATGTTATCACACATAAAATGGTGGCCACTGCTACAACTGCCAACATACACGTTGTTTGAAAATCTAATAACATAATCTTTACCTTAATTAAACTTCGCTTGTGCGAAGAACTACTAACCTAATGAATAACGGGGTGTAGTCGTCGCGACTACAATGCAAAGGTAGACATTTTCGAGTAAAGGTCATCACCTTGCGAATAGGATGTTTGCGCGAACGGCCACTATTTTGACTTATATCAAGTGCATGAAGCGGGACGAAATGTTAAAAACAATAGACCGAGAGCAGTGACCTAAGTCTTCCTGACAATGAGAATACCGTCGACGACACGCCAGACGGCGACGAGGCCGCCGACGACACGTTCGCTATGGATTTCTTTTTGTGTTAATTTTAATACGAAAGTAACTGATAGTCGCAGAAAAGTTGTAACTTTGCAGCCATGAAACAATTGCTACTGCTGCTGACGGCACTGCTGTGCACACTGACGGTGAACGCCCAGGAAGACACGGACAATCCTACGTCCTTGTCGACGGGCGATCCGACCTTCGTGCCGACGGTCAAGGTGGGCAAGACGCTGGTCGATGGCGACTCTATACAGTATATGGAGATGTCGCCAGTCTATGTCTACCCGGAGCCGACATTCAAAAGCAAGCGTCAGCAGAAGGCCTATATGCGGTTGGTGAAGAATGTAAAGACGGTGCTGCCGCTGGCCAAGCAGGTGCGGCAGATCATCATCGAGACGGCCGAGTTTACGGAGACACTGCCTCCCGATGAGCGCAAGGCTCACCTGAAGCGGGTGGAGCGTGCCATTGTGAAGGAGTACAGGCCGAAGATGAAGAAACTGACATTCTCGCAGGGCAAACTGCTGATCAAACTGGTTGACCGTGAGTGCAACTCAACGGCCTACGAGGCTATGCAGGCTTTCATCGGACCGGTGCGCTCTGGCATGTGGCAGGCCTTCGCCTGGATGTTCGGAGCCTCACTGAAGAAAGGCTACGACCCGGAGGGTGTAGACCGGTTGACAGAGCGAGTGGTCCTGATGGTGGAAGCAGGGCAATTGTAGCGGAATCAGTGCAATTGTAGTAGAATCTTAGTGAAATCCGTGCAATCAATGATAGGTGTGCAGGTCCCGTCAGTTGATTCTGGAGGTCATCGGCGAACGGATGCCCTGATAAGCCTTCAGGAACACTTTGGCAGAACCGAACGACAGATTCAGGTCGAGGCGCACCGGGATATGGTTTTGGTCGTCGGTGATATAGAAGCGTATCAGTTCGTGATCCTTATTGTCCTCACGTTCGATGAACGAGAAAACCAGGCATCGGAACTTCTGGTTGTTGCCCTCGATTTTGAAATTCTCCTTTCCGCGATATTTCAGCCAAGAATTGGAGGGGTGGCTGGCATCGGTAATGGGCATGGGGATGATGTCGTCCTTTTTGAGGTTTGATGTGTCGAAGTTGCGCGCTCTGAGAAAGATGCTCATCATGTCGTAGATGCAGTGGTCGTATTCACGGTCCTGCCAGTGCTGTTCTCCGTCGGCGTCAATGCGGTGCATCTTCACTTTGCTCTTGTTGCCGTGGTAGGAGTACCACAGTTCGTCGACATAGTAGCGGCTGCCCTCGAGGGCTCCCTTTCGGAAGTAGAGGGGTGACAGGTTGCGCACGCTGCAATAGGAGAGCAGGGTGTCGCGCATCACAAAGAAATTGTCGAGTTTGCTGTTGCCGCGTGTGGTCAGGCTGGTGCGGTAGCAAGGGGTGCCGTCATAGGTGGAGATGACGGTCGACATCGATGCCGAGCCAACCTTGATCCATACGAACTTCCAGTTGAAGTATAGTTCGTAGGTGAGAAACTCGTTGGCCTTGAAGGCTTTGTTCTCGATGCCGCATGCCGACTGTGCCCAAAGGGGGCAGACCGCCAGTATGCTCAATGCGAAAGTCAGTATCCACTGTTTCATGTTTTTACTCTTTTAGATGATGGACGTTCAGAGACCGACACCGGTGGTCTTACGAGTATATTCTATGCCGAGAGCCTTGGCACGGTCGATGTTTCGGTTCTTCAGTTTCTTCTGCTGGTCGGGCTTCTGCTTGATGAGTTTGGCCGGTTTCTGCAAATGGCGCGGGCGGGCCGTCAGGTTCCACTGGCGGTTGAGGTCCCACTTGGCTTTGCATTCCACCTCCTCCGGACTGTAGTAGACGGGTTCTGCCTGCCGGTCGGCATCGTAGAGGCCGGTGTCCCAGATACCGTTGCCATTTAGGTCGACAAAAGCCCTCATGTAGTAGGAGCCCGGTTTGAGGTAGATGAACTCGGCGTTGCGGTCGGCATCGACCAGATCCTGACGTACCACTTTGCCTGAGCCATCGAGCAACTGTACGACGATACTGTCGCCCCCGACGCCGCTGACGCCGACGATCAGTGTGGCGTAGTCGTCTTCGCTATGCACCTTTAGTCCCTGTTTGAAGGTGTTCGACACTTGTCCGTAGATGCCCTTGAAGGCGGCTGAGTCTATCTCGAGACTATACTCTGTGCCTGGTGTGAAGTCGGCCTTGATGTCGTAGAGGCGCACCTTGGTCTGCACCGTCTCGTGGGGCACCCGATACCATAGTGAGTCAATCATACAATAGAGGTGCACCGCACTGGTGTCGCAGTGGGCCAGTGGTTCCGGCATCTCGATAGTCAGCCGCTGATAGGGATCCATCTGTCCGCTGACGTTGACCTTGAACTTGAGGTATTCCGGCGGCATCACAGTGTCGTATTTCTCTTCGTGTTTCTTTTTCTTCTCCTGCTCCTTCTGCCATTTCTCATAGGCCTTCTGCTTCTCCTTCATCCTTTTTTCATAAGGCACTTTAGGCATCACCTCGACCGTGTCGGTCATACTGACCAGCGCACCGAGGGTGTCGGTCATCAGATAGGTGCGCTCCATGGTCAGCGTGTCCTGATTGACCAGTGTGGTGTCGGTCAACCAGTACACCAACGTGTCGTTTTTCTCCGAGGCCTCGAGTATGAAAGCCTGGCTGGCATCGAAGTTCAGTCCGCGAATGACGGGCAGTGAGTCGCTGCCATAGGTGAAGAAAAGTTCGATACGCTCCGGATCCTTACGCTCCGTCTTGACGAGATAGCGGTCGGTCTGCGGCTCCTGAAAGCACATCAGTGTCACGTCGTCAGGCAGGAAGTGAGTATAGGGGATGTTGATGATATTCTCGATGTGCAGCGAGTCGCGCCACAGGGTGTCTGGCCGTGTGTCGGGTTTCCACGACGGGATGATGCTGTCGCGCAGATAACCGATGGTCTCGCTCTTCTGGTTGAACACGAAGTCGCCGTCGGCATCCTGCAGGGCATAGATGCGGTAGGTGCCTGGGGCCACTCCCTTGATGGTGAAGTGGCCACTGCCGTTGGTACGTGAGACACGCATCATCGGCTGGTGGCGGAAGATGGTGTCCGAGAGGTTGTCGTACAGCCCGACGAGTATACCTTTGATAGGTTCCAGATTTTCGGCATTCAGACAATAGCCCGACACCTCGAGGGTGTCTATATGGTCGCCGGTGGAGAAACTGTAGGTATAGTTGCCCATAGGATTGCCCTCGTTGTTGTCGCTGATGGCATCGCTGAAGTCGATGGTATAGGTGGTATTCTCCTTCAGTGTGTCTTTCAGTTCGACGATGATACGTTTTCCCGTCGCCTTCACCTCAGCCTGTTCCAGTTGGGGCGGCGATATGATCACCTTGTTCTGGGCATCCTCCAGTTTGATGTATTCGCTGAAGTTGATGGTCACCTTCTTGGCCCTGACGTCAACACCCTTGTCCTCGGGTGTCGCACTGACGACATAAGGCGGGATGTCATCGTACCAGCCACCGTCGGGACTGCCCATACGGGCACAGGACAGGAGCAAGAAGACCAGACCCACCCCGGCCCCTCCCCAAGGGAAGGACGTTGAGAGTGACGACTTTAGGTATTTATATAATGTCATAACGGTCTGTTTAACCTCAACAACTGTTCGATGATGTCGCGGCTGTTGCTCAGACGGGGCACTTTGTGCTGGCCGCCCAACTTGCCCTTGGACTTTAGCCAGTCGTTGAACAGGTTTTCACGTGCAACAACGACCTGCAGATGCTGCAGGGTGATATCCTTGAAGCGCTTCGCCTCGTAGTCGCTGTTCAGTTCCTGCAACTTACGGTCGAGGATGTTGGCAAACATCTCGAGGTCGTTAGGTGTTTTGGCAAACTCGATGAGCCACTGATGGCGACATTTCGCATGCTGATCCATGAATACCGGAGCCGCCGTGTAGTCGAGCACCTGGGCACCCGTCTTCTCACAAGCATAGGCTAGTCCTTTCTCAGCATTGTCGACAATCAGTTCCTCGCCAAAGGCATTGATAAACGACTTGGTGCGTCCGGAGATGATAAACTTATAGGGATTGGTCGACGTGAACTGTACCGTGTCGCCGATCATATAGCGCCAGAGGCCGCACGAAGTCGAGATGACCATCGCGTAGTTCTTGCCTTTCTCCACTCCCCACAAGGGAACCACATTGGGCTGCTCCTTGTCGATCTCGTCCATAGGTATGAACTCGTAGAACACGTCGTAGTCGAGCATCAGCAGCATCGACTTGTCGGCAGGGTCGTCCTGAATGCCGAAAAAGCCTTCACTGGCATTGTAGGTCTCCATATAGTGCATCCGGGGACTGGTAATCAGCCGCTCATATTGTTCGCGGTACGGAGTGAAAGCCACACCGCCGTGAAAGAACACCTCGATGTTGGGCCAGACCTCCTCCAGATGTTCTTTGCCCGACAGTTCCATTACGCGGTTCAGTACCGACAGCATCCACGAGGGCACGCCGGAGAGGTTGGTCACGTTCTTCGTCATCGACTCACGGGCTATGCGGTCACGCTTCACCTCGAAGTCGCTCAGCAGCGCTGTCTGTTTCGATGGCACCCGCACCAGGTTCACCAGCGGATTGATATTCTCAATGAGGATAGCGCTCAAATCGCCAACCAGAGATCCCGGCAGGTTGTAGTTGGGGGCATGGCTGCCACCTAGGATGAGGCCTTTGCCGTCGAACATCCGGCTCTGGGGGTTGTTGCGCAAATAGAGTGCCACAACGTCGGTGCCGCCCTTGTAGTGCAGGCGTTTCAAACCGTCGGGACTTACGGGAATGAACTTCGACTTGTCGTTCGTCGTACCGCTCGACTTGGCATACCATTTCACACGGCCCGGCCACAGCACATCGGCATCGCCCTGACGCATGCGGTCGATGTGGGACTTCAGTTCTTCGTAGGTGTTGATACCATTATTGCGTACAAAGTCGTCATAGCCTTTTGTCGCTGCAAACAGATGGTTGCGACCATATTCCGTGTCCTTCGCTTTGCCTATCAGCCGGGCGAGTACATCGCGTTGCAGTTGCTCACCCTGGTTCTGATGCTTTTCCAGTTCGCGCCAACGTGGGGCGAATAGGTTTCTAACGATTCCTGTCAGACTCATTGTCAGTTGTTATACTATTATGGGTGCAAAGTTACTGCAAACTTTTCGAATACGTGCAGGTTTTACTTTTTTTAAGTCAGCCCCTGCCGGGCTACACCTTATTTATATATATAATAATAGATTATCTTTTGACCTTGGCCTGAGGACAATGGTCGGCAAGATAGTTGAAGACAAAATCGAAGTCTTCCTTATTCACGTAAATGCGGTTCTTGAAGAAGCGTTCTTCCACCTTAATAAGATTCATCCATCGGCAGCCACGTACCTTGCGGACATCCTTGTATTCAGAATTCAGCGAAGTGCGTGTCTTGGCCAACAAGCCTGTGCCGACGACCCCTTCCCGGCCTGCTCCGGCCCCGGCAAACATGGACAGTTTGCCGATGAGTTCTGCCGCCTTCACACTCTTGGGCATCTGTTTGTGCACCACCTCCTTGTTGTCCATGATAAAGAGCACTGCATATTTCCCTTTGGCCAGCAAGGCGTAGAACAGGTACCCCACGATGCAAAGCACGGTCATCAAGCCTAGCACAATGAAGCCCACCTTCAGTATGCTGACCAGCATGTCTAAGCCGAAATCGCCAGCCAGTATGCCGATGCCTGCCATGAAGATGCCCACAATAGCGGCACTCATGGCCAGCACCATCCATACGTCGATGAGCACCGTGGGGTTGGTCAGCAGGTTCACTTCGTACACCCAACGGTATTTACCGTCAGGATACTGCTTCACTCTCGTGTCTTGTTCTGTCAGTCTGTAGTCGTTGGTTCGCATGGTCGTTGTTTTGTCTGTTCCGCCTGCAAAGATACAAAAAAATCTATAGGTTTGAAAACAAATAATATAAAACGAATTAAAAAAACGAGGCTCCACATTCGACGATGAATGTGGAGTCTTGTTATATTACAACTTCGGACCTGCAGCGACGAGCAGGAGTGCTCGCTGCTTTCGGTCCGCCGTTTTACAACTTCGGACCTGCAGCGACGAGAGCCTTGCCGGCTTCGTTGCCCTCGTACTTCTTGAAGTTCTTGATGAAGCGGGCAGCCAG
>AUXO011049169.1_pt1 | contig 11583 bp, 10 predicted proteins | sample 768731 | NCBI WGS metagenome assembly AUXO01 (sample SAMN02715735, study PRJNA202380) | gut metagenome | biome: sheep rumen | host: Ovis aries | place: New Zealand: Palmerston North | reverse complement strand
GTAGTGCAAGTTCTGCAACTCGGCGATATTGTCGTTAAGATAGTCAAGAAAAGCCTGACTGCCTATCGGTTTTACATCCTTGAATAAACCCAGGCAGAAGCGGCCGATACCTCTGAAATCGCAGACGTTCATCTTCAGGCGCCACTCGGTGCCGGACTTCCGCATGACATAGGGCGTGCACCCCGGATACTCCTCCACCAGCAGGCGCACAGCACGGAAATTGAGACAGATTTCAACGGGAAACTGCCTCTCTCCGCTGAAGTTGAAAGCATCTGTGAAGACTTGGCCGTGACTGTCTTCGTGAATCCAATTGATGGGCATCAACTCGACAGAGCCGATGCGCGACAAGCGGAAAGTCTTGTCTGTCTGTGTGGAATGCTCGTAGCAACGCACGCTGTCGTTGTTGCCCATAAAGACGTAGGGCTCGACGATGCGGTCGGAGATGGTGTTGCTCTTGACAGAGGAATAGTTGTGCAAGATGACCATTCTCTTTTCAGAAATAGCCGTGTTGAGCAATTCCACCTTCTCGGTGTACTCCTTGTCGATGAGATGCTGATTGCGGATGTGCCATTTCTTCTGCTGGAGAAGCCGCCGGTAGAGAACTTCGGTGCGTTCGTTCTCGCGCGGGGTGTGCTCCATGATTTCCAGAATGGTGTTTATCTCCTCCTGAGAGAAATAATTGAACGCCATAATCTGGCGGAAGTATGGCGAGCTGGCATCAAAGGAAAAACGCTGTCTCGTCTTGACAATATTGAATCCGGCATTTCTGAAATACTCCAGATAGCGGTAGAAAGTGCGTACGGAAATGCCGAGGACGTCGCAGACCTCCTGCTTTGTCACGCCGTCTCGCTGGGTCATCAGTTCTATGAACTTCAGGAAATTGTCGAAGATTTCGTTCAGCATATTACACGTCGTCAGTGAAAAGTTGCGGCTCCTCAATGCCGAGAAGATTGTAGCTTTTGCGGTGATAGGGCGTTATGCCGTGCGTCTTGATAGCCGTGCGATGCTCCTGAGTGGGGTAGCCCTTGTTCTTGTTCCAGCCGTAGAAAGGATACTCCTCATGGAGCTGGTCCATGTAGTCATCACGAAACGTCTTGGCTAAAATACTTGCTGCGGCGATGGAAAGATACTTGCCGTCACCTTTTACCACTGTCTGGTAGGGCAGTTGCTGATAGGGCGTGAACTTATTGCCGTCGACGATGATTGCCTCGGGCCTTATTGCCAGTCCGTCAAGTGCGCGGTGCATGGCGAGGATGGACGCCCTGAGGATATTTATCTTGTCAATCTCCTCCGCCGTGACAATGCCCACAGCCCATGCCAAAGCATCGCGCTCAATAACCTCGCGCAGCAGTTTGCGGCGTGCATCAGTGAGTTGTTTGCTGTCGTTGATGTCATCGTTATGATAATCCTTGGGAAAAATGACAGCGGCGGCGTAAACACTGCCGGCGAGACAGCCTCTGCCGGCTTCGTCGCATCCGGCTTCAATGCAGCCTTCGTGCAGGTAGGGCAATAAAGAATGGTGCTTGGACATGGTGGTGTATTAAAACATAGACTTGACCTTCTCAATGCCTTCAGCCAGGGCGTCAATCTCAGCCTTGGTATTGTAGAAAGCGAACGAGGCGCGCACGGTGCCTTCAATGCCCAGCCGCGTCATGACGGGTTGTGCACAGTGATGGCCTGTACGCACGGCGATGCCGAGCCTGTCCAACAATGTACCCATGTCAAGGTGATGGATGCCGTCAACGAGAAAAGATATTACCGACTCCTTGTGCTGAGACTGGCCGTAGATGCGCATGCCGTCTATCGTCAAGAGCCGTTCGGTGGCGTATTTTTCCAATTCAGTCTCCCGGGCAACAATATTGTTCATTCCGAGATGGCTCACGTAGTCTAAAGCCACCTTCAAGGCCCGGCTGGCGACATAGTTAGGTGTGCCTGCCTCGAATTTGTAGGGCAAATGCTCAAAGACCGTCTTATCCCAACTGACCGATGCAATCATCTCACCGCCGCCCTGATAGGGTGGCATTTTATCAAGCAAGTCCTCCTTGCCGTACAGGACACCGATGCCCGTAGGACCATATACCTTGTGACCGCTGAACACGAAAAAGTCGCAACCGATATCCTTGACGTCAACAGGCATATGAGGAATGCTTTGGGCACCGTCTACCAAAATCAATGCGCCATGTTCATGGGCAGTCCGCGCCATATCCTTCACGGGATTGACAGTGCCCAGAACGTTGGAGACCTGTGTAACACAAACCAATCTGGTTCTTGGGGTAAAGAGTTTCTCATATTCATCCAACAACAGTTCGCCGTTGTCGTTCATGGGGATAACTTTCAGCGTTACACCTTTGCGCCTGCACAGCAGTTGCCAAGGAACAATATTGGAATGATGCTCCATGGATGACACCATGATCTCGTCGCCTTCATGCAATAATTCCCCCAGCGAGAACGCTACAAGATTGATGCCTTCAGTGGTGCCGCGCGTAAAGATAATCTCTTCAGTCTTTTCGGCTCCGATGAATTGCCTGACAGTGTCGCGGGCCTCTTCAAGAAGTTCTGTGGCTTTCTCGGAAAGGAAATGAACGCCACGATGCACATTGGCGTTGCAGTTATAGTATTCCGCTACCTCTGCCTCGACAACGCATCGGGGCTTTTGTGTCGTTGCGGCATTGTCGAGATAAATCAAGGGCTTATTGTATACCGTTGTTCCCAAAATAGGAAAATCCGCCCGTATTTTGTCTATTTCCAGCATAGCTTGCGTTACTTTGTGTCACATAATTTGCAGTTGCCGCATCCCTTAAGTTTATGGCGGAAACGTTCCTGCACCATGAAAGTCAGGCGCTCACGCAGAGGTTCAATGTGAATCAGACGTATGGTGTCGCCTAAAAAGGCTTCTTGAAGCAGGATATTGGCTTCCTTTTCAGGTATGCCACGTTGTGCCATATAGAAAAGAGCTTTTTCATCCAGACGCCCAACCGTAGAGCCGTGATTGCATTTCACATCGTCGGCATAGATTTCCAGCATGGGTTGAGTATACATTCTGGCTTGAGGCGATACGCATAGATTGGCATTAGTCTCTTGTGAATCGGTCTTTTGAGCTCCCTCTCGCACCAGCACCTTGCCGGCGAAAGCACCGACGCTCTCATCGTCAAGCACATACTTAAACAGAACGTTACTTGTGCAGCCACCGATGCTATGGTCGATCAGCAAATTGGTGTCAATTGTCTCTTTACCATCGCCAATGATGCCGCCGTAAATGTTGGCATGAGCATTCTCGCCTGTAAACTTTATATGACCGGTGCGTCGAGTCACGCCGTTGCGCAAAGTGAAGTAGCCACAGTCCAACTGACTGTCTTCTTGCTGATTGATGAATATGTTGTCAAACAGCGTGTTGTCTTCGTCTGTTTCCTCCATGGCACAAAGGCTCAGATGGCTCTTCTTGCCGAGAAAAGCCTCCGTGACTTGTGTTGTTAAAAAACGATGCTTGTCCATGTTGTGGTCGCAAAACAGGACAGACACTTCGGCATTATCCTCCAGAATAATCAGGACACGCTTATTGGTCATCAAGTCCATTTCGCTTCGGCCAATATTGATAACCTGAAGTGTAGTAGGAACTTTGATGCCTTTGTCAACCCATATAAGCAAACCATCTTGCGCCAGCATAGTGTTGAGTGCAACGATACCATCTATGCTGTAGGGGGAAAGCTTTCCGTAAAACGCGTTTAACTTTCCCGGATGTGTGCAATCAAAGTCGCAGATACTGCCGATATAGACACCTTCTTGCGATACGCCGTTAGTCTGCGTTGATGGAATAAATCTGTCACCAGCCATGAAGTAAACTGCCGAGTCCATATTGGGAACACTGCAGCGGAAGGCTTTGTTGGCGTCAAGGGCAAAGGGGATACGTTTGACGTTTACACCGTAATCAGGCGCAAAGGCATTATCCACATCAATATATTTATACTCTTCAGTCTTTCTTGAAGGAAAGCCAAGTCGTGTAAAGGCTTCAGAGGCTGTGTGCCTCACGGCATTCATTGCAGGACAACTATGTTCACATATAAGTGTCTCGTTGTCGGCGAAAAGTTGTATGTATTGTTTCTCACTTGACATACTTACGCCTCTTTGACTTCTTCTTTAATCCAATCAAAACCATCTTGCTCGATGCGTTCGGCAAGTTCGGGACCTCCGGTGCGCACAATGCGCCCGTCAATCATGACATGTATGATGTTTGGTTTCAGATAATCCAACATTTTCTGGTAGTGAGTGATGACTATGGCACTCATATCCTTGCTCTGCAGTGTCTTGAAACCGTCGGCCACGATGCGCAGTGCATCGACATCCAAACCGGAGTCAGTCTCGTCCAGGATAGCCAGTTTAGGTTCAAGTACAGCCATCTGAAAAATTTCATTGCGTTTCTTCTCACCGCCGCTGAATCCCTCGTTGACACTCCTTCTTGCCAATGCGGCATCCATGTTGACCACTTGGCGTTTTTCGCGCATAATCTTCAGAAACTCGGGGGAAGTGAGTGCCGGCAATCCCAGGTATTTGCGCTTGGCATCCAAGGCAGCACGAAGGAAGTTGTTCATGCTTACGCCAGGTATTTCAACAGGCTGTTGGAAAGACATGAAGATGCCTTCGTGACTACGGTTCTCCGGACTCATGCTGAGCAGATTTTTGCCGTTGAAAAACACTTCGCCCTGGGTTACCGTATATTGCGGATTGCCTACCAAGACATTACTCAGCGTGCTTTTCCCTGAACCGTTAGGCCCCATCAAGGCATGTATTTCACCTGTTCCTATAGTAAGGTTGACACCTTTCAATATTTCTTTACCTTCAACAGAGGCGCATAGATTGCGAACTTCCAGTATCATACTACTCATATCTACCTTAAATCAAATTACAAAGATACGATAAAATCCTCAACCTCCATGAGTCACATGGCGTTTTTGTATCAGAAAAGGGTAGAATAAATATAAGAAAGAACCGGTACGCCTTGTTTAGATAGAGTATTATATATGCTTCTGTATGACTGTTATTTATATCTTTTTTTCCAAAAAATGTATTTCTTGTTATACAAAAAACACATATCTTTGTGAATAAAAACTATAATGGAAAGGAAATTTTTTATCCAACTGGTTATTGTATTGCTAAGTCATGCGTGCGTGTATGCGCAGAATGCTACCAATAACTGTGATGTAAATGGTGACGGAAAGATAGATTATGCTGATGCAGCTACGGTTTTGGCGTCAGTTAATAATAAGCTAACGACAAGTACCTCTGGAAATGTTTGTGCCAGCGGTCCTCTCAACGTCTTTATGTTTGGCGCCAAAGGCGACGGTGTCACTGACGATACGGAGGCTATCCAACGTGGCATTGACTTTCTTGCAAGCCGTGGTGGAGGTAAACTATTCTTCCCATACACGCCAAATGGTTATCTTCTTGCATCACCTGCAAAAGAATATGCCTCAAACGGCCGCATCGTGCGCGCCCAGTTGGTTATTCCTCCTGGCAGTTCAAATATATATCTTGAAGGCGAAATGCCTTGCAAGTTATTGTATTCATATCAGGTGCGCTTGCCCGAGAGTGTTAAGGACAATTACACTCCGACAACGTTTGGGATGCCTATCACTAATACTTGTCTCCATTCCACATGGGATGCACCTGAGGTTACAGATTCCGAAGAAAGGCCTTGGGCGGTAATAGCCGCTCCGGAAGGGGACGATTGTGCCGGACGATTCAGTCACACGATGTTTTCAATGCGAAATCTCGAAATAAGAGTACATCTGAACAAAGACAAAATGTATCCTACAACATCGGGGGCATTTCTCAAGAATATCAGCAGGATAAACATCCAAGACTGTCAGTTCTGTCTTGATGACAATGTGGGCGATACTAATTTGGGTAAATATCTTCTCGAGAATCCGTGTCATACAGTAGGACTACATACTTCCGGAGACCAAAATGATAATCAAGTGCTCAATAATGTAGCTGTACAGGGATTCAGATATGGATTTGTCCTTGGCGAGCACGTGGTTGCGGATTACCTTTATGTTCACAATTGCGAGGAGGCCATTGTCTTTCACGATGCGACCCATCTCTCGGTTATTAATCACATTGTCGCCCAACACAACAAAGTGATACTTTCTACCAGTCGTAACAGGCTGTTCGGTAACAAACCGGCACGCGTGAACGTGATGATTAGTTCGCTGAATTTTGAAGGTGGTCAGACTGTGCCTCTTCCACCGAAGGTGTCAAAACTGGTATATGGGATTTACGATCCCGACAACAGGTTGCACGGTTCTATTGTCTGGCACGAACCTTGGGGAGCAGGTGTATTCCCGATTGAAGGGGCAAGCCATTTCAAGGTAAAAAAGTTTGATAGCCCAGATTGATGTCAACGGATAATTGTCTGGAAAATCTCAACTGCTTTTAATTTTTTTCCTTTGCTTATCCGTAACTTTGCAGTATAATATCGTAACATCGTTATGTGGTTGGCGTTGGCTTTTCTCTCGGCATTTTTGTTGGGCTTCTATGATGTAAGCAAGAAAATTTCTTTAGCAGATAATGCCGTTATACCTGTACTGCTCCTCAACACATTGTTTTGTTTCCTGTTTTTTTCACCATGTATCTTGGGTTCTTCTCTCGGATGGATACATGAGACAAGTATTGTCTATGTGCCTCATGCAGACTGGGAAGTACATAAATATATTGTCCTTAAGGCATTAATCGTCTTGTCCTCTTGGTTCTTGGGTTACCTGGCCATCAAGAATCTGCCTCTTACGATTGTCGGACCCGTTCAGGCAACGCGTCCTGTCATGGTGCTGGTGGGTGCTGTCTTGATTTTCAACGAGCATCTCAATCTGTGGCAATGGGCAGGCGTGTCTCTTGCGGTAGTGTCATTCTATCTGATGAGTGTCAGTGGCAAGAAAGAGGGCATTCTCTTTGCGCACAACAAATGGATAGCATGTCTCGTCTTGTCAGCGATATGCGGCGCGGTGAGCGGGCTGTATGATAAAATGTTGCTCTCTCCTGTTGAGCAAGGTGGTATGGGATTTAACAGAATGGTAGTCCAGTCATGGTATAATCTGTATCAGTTTATATTCATGTCGGTAATTTTGCTGTTTGTATGGTTGCCACGGCGCAAGGCTGAACGATTTCATTGGAAATGGACCATTCTTCTTATTTCAATTTTTCTCTCTGTTGCAGATTTTATGTATTTTTACGCTTTGAGCTATCCCGATGCGATGATTTCCATTGTCTCGATGATACGTCGGAGCAGTGTGCTTGTCTCGTTTGTGGTCGGTGCGCTTGTTTTCAGGGAGCACAATATCAAAGCCAAGGCTGTTGAGCTCGGACTGGTGCTTCTCAGTATGGTTTTTCTATGGATAGGAACAAATTAGTATAACATTTACAATGAGGTATATAACATTTATTTTTCTTTTGTCGATTTGTCTGCTGACGGCTTGTCAGGACAACATCAAAAACAAACCCCAACGTAGTAATCAGATGGTCAGGCAGATGTTGGATAACCAACAGGACATGGCAGGCTGCGATTCGTTTGTATGTTTTTCCGCTACAGTAATCCATCACGGCGAGTATTTTACAGAGACTAATCTGCCAGCGCCTGACATCGCTGTGCTCAATAAAGACAAGAGGTACATTGTCATAGGTATAGGCCGAGACCGCATAGTGCTTCGTTCTTCAGCCAGGGATACATTACTCCTGACTGGTGAGCGTGATAAACATTTGCTGAAAGCCTACCGTAACGCAACCTCTCAAGAGATTGATTCGGTTATCATCATCGGGTCGTTAGGACAGGGGAAGATGGTTATGCGCTATGAGAAAGAAAAGAGGTAGCTCAAACTTTTCGGACCGTTTGTCCAACTGGTTGTTGTGGCTGCTGACGGCCGTCATCGTGATATTGACGTTGCTGGTCGCTGTCAAGGTGAGGAACTTCAAGCGGCAAGTCAAAATAGATAATTCCGCTGCGGCTTATCAGGTACACGGCATAGATATCTCGCACCATCAGCCCAGCATTGACTGGGACAAGGTGTGTGCTGTCCGCCTGCACGGTGAGCCTATCAGTTTTGTTTTTGCTAAATGTTCAGAAGGCAGAAGCAAAACCGATGAAACTTATCGGCGAAATAAAAAAGCCGCACATCAGCATAAAATCAAGTTTGGGGCATACCACTTCTTCGTCCCGGGTATTCCAGCGCATGAACAGGCACAAAATTTTATCCGCCATGCCGATTTGTGCGAAGGCGACCTTGTTCCTGTCCTTGACGTGGAGGTAATAGGTCGGCTTGGCAGGCAGCAGTTAATAGAAGATGTGCTCCAGTGGCTGAAGATTGTCGGCAAGCACTATGACTGTATGCCGATTCTTTATACGGGCATATCTTTCCGCAACCGTTATTTGAATGATGAACGCATCAGTCACTATCCCTTCTGGAAGGCGCATTATCAGAGCAAACAGATGGTCACGGGGAAGAGCTGGACATTCTGCCAATACACCCACAGAGGGCATGTGGACGGTATAAAAGACGGTAAGTATAATTATGTTGACCTCAATGTGTTCAGAGGTACGCCGGAAGACCTTGAAGCGTTAACGATTTCAAGGAAAAGTAACTAACTCTCCCTGACAAAATCCAGCATTTCGTTGATGTCTGTCTGGGTGAGCTCCTCGTCCAAAGCTATGTTGCCGATGCTGCTCAGCAGTGTGCAGCGTATGATTCCGTCAGCGTTTTTCTTGTCGTGCGTCATCAACTCATGGATTCGGGCATACATCTTACAGTCGAGTTGGAAGATGCCGTAGTTTTCTTTGATAAATTGGATTGTTTGACGCATTATGTCGCTTGGGAAATTCTTGCGGACGTGACAGAGGTACAGTTCGCCTATCATGCCCCATGCGACGGCATAGCCATGCAGTATCGGGCGATGTTGTTCCATAGCCAGGCTCTCGAAGGCGTGGCCCAGGGTATGTCCGAAATTCAATGCCTTGCGGATGCCTTTCTCCGTTGCGTCTTCCAGTACGATGCTTTGCTTGACTTCTACGCTCTCCTGTATCAGTTTTTGGAGTTCAGCCATATCGGGGTGCATCACATCAAAATTTACCAACCGAGCCCAGTGCTCAGCAGTGCTTATCAGTCCGTGCTTCAGCATTTCGGCATATCCTGAAAGCATATTCTGGGTATCTAATGTGGATAGGAAGTCAGAGTCGATAAAGACAGTTTCGGCATTGTTGAATACGCCGATTTCGTTTTTCAAACCATTGAAGTTGATACCCGTCTTTCCGCCAACCGAAGCGTCAACCATGGCCAAAAGTGTTGTCGGGATATTAATAAACTTAATGCCGCGTTTAAATGTTGATGCGGCAAACCCGCCCAAGTCGGTCACCATGCCACCGCCCAGATTGATGAGCAGTGACTTTCTCGTTGCACCCTGACGTGAGAGTGACTCCCAAACGTGACATAGCGACTCCACGTTTTTATGAGTATCGGTTGCACCGATGATAATCTCACCTGCCTGTGCCAGGGCATCGCACTGACGGATTTTGTCATAACACTTCGCTTGTGTCGTTTCGTCCATCAGGACAAACAACTTGTCAAAGTTGATCTCATGCAGTGCTCGTTCTAAACTCTCACATATCATGTGAGTAAATACAACATTCTGACGTTCCATAATGCAAAGTTACAAATTACAGGAAAATCATGCCCCAATGACGGTAAATAACTTAATTCAGTGAAAAAGAAAGTTATGTAAATGCAGTAGAAAATGTTTACGCCTGCTGTGAGAGCAACTGCTTTATCCCGATATATTGTGCGTTCCAGCCCATGGAACATACATTCCATAGGGTAGGACATATATTCCATAGGCTGGAACGCATGTTCTAAAGGTTGGGACGGAAAACTTTGCGGGAATTACCAGATATAGGTCGTATCGGTATCGGTTTTATAATCATTCTCAGGAGCAACGTCGGCAGTTTCGTAAAAATCGGGCATGATATTGACGATGCCGCCGTGGCCTATGCCCGACGTGCCGCTGTTGGTGCGTATCATGCCGTTGCATATGGCGATATCCCAGTCGGTGCGCTGGCTCCATGTCTTTTCTGCAATGCTGTCACCTAATGCACATGTGCCTATGGTGTTCCCTGACTCTAAAGAAACGTATGTCCACGTGTCTTTCTGTGTCTGAATCTGCAAATCTCCTTGACGAAAAATGGGCGAGGAGTCATCATTAGAGCATGATGCCAGAAAGACGACAACGGTTATGATTATTGTATATGCGATTTTCATTTTCATAGTGCTTTATTCTTTTCTGATACTGTATCGTAATTGAATCTGTCCGGTCTGGGCGTTGTAGGACATGACTTTCATTTTGGCGTGCTTTCCGCTTGCGGTTCGCAACAAGTATGCGTCTCCTGTTGTAACACTGTCAGTAGGCTGAAATGCATAGGGAGATGTTGAGACGATGTACTTTGGCTTCAAGGCGATAGCAAAGATGTTGTTGCCCGTACCAAGCGTGCGGGGCAGTTTTTCGTGACAACTGTATATGCGGGGTTCGCCATAGCGATAGTCATAGACCTGTATGGATTTGACTTGTCCTTCTCCGCGCTTTTTGCCTCGGAAGGCGGAGTACACATTAAGATAATATTGCTCTATCTCATTTTGAGGCAGTCGTTCACTGAAATCAAGAGCCAGTTCCAAGGATGTACCCAGGTAGTTGCCTTGCATGGGGTGGTCACCGCCTTGAAAGTTGAAGATTGGATTACTGTAGTAGTTTACAGTGGTTTGCGTACTCCCGACGGTGCGGGCTCCCATCTTGAAGGATAGGTCATCGCGTGAGGAAAAGTCTATGTTCACTTTGTACACCACTTTAGGGTCATACGTTTTGACTTTTACACCATTGAGTTTGTCGCTCAACTCGTAGCTTTTGACCGAAGTGGAGCGGAAGAAATCATAGGGCAGGTAGAAGCGTCCCTCATCGTGACTATATGTGCCCCATGAGTTTACGACTATGAAGGCTCCTGTGTGGGTGATGCCTTTGTCATCGGTATAGGTTACGAGGTCGTCATAGCCAGCGATAGTTAAGGCGTGTGAGCCTTCGGTGGCCAGTTTTGTCAACAAAGAGTGGTAACCTGTTTCGGAGGGTCCGTCATAGTAATTGTTGATGGTCCAACCCGTACTTTGGCAAGAGAAAGTAAGCACCCCGCCGGTTGCGCTGCCGTCGCCCGCATCATAAAGGTAACGTTTGAGTATGGGGATGCTGTCGTTGAATGTAAGAATTTCGGCGGCGCGATAGTGCATGGCATTGACGTATTTGTCAAAGCTGTTGGCCCAGCGGAACTGGTATTCACCGGAGGGGCCATAATCGGCTTCAGTCATCACACCATAGCGCTTGGCGATGTTCAGTCCGTCTTCTACAAATGACCCCTGATCAATACCTTCATTAAGCATGTTCCAGGTGAAGAGATAGCTGAAACGGTTGTCGGCAGACAACTTTGCATCACGGCCCAGCATGCGGTTAATTTCGTAGGTAAACATATACCCTATACCAGAGGCTTGGGCGCAGGAACCTCCCGCTTGG
>AUXO010645520.1_pt1 | contig 11583 bp, 23 predicted proteins | sample 768731 | NCBI WGS metagenome assembly AUXO01 (sample SAMN02715735, study PRJNA202380) | gut metagenome | biome: sheep rumen | host: Ovis aries | place: New Zealand: Palmerston North | reverse complement strand
TAAGTTTCATATTATTTAGATTTAAATATCATACATTCCTTCAGGTGCTTCCAATGCTAGACCTTTTTCAATTAAACCTGAATAATCCACATTGATAGAACGTAAATAATTCAAGCAATCCTCCATCACATAATATGGAGTATATACTGGATAAGTCATGTCATGCACTACACCATTATCATAAGTGTTTAGGCACGTCATCTTAGATACATGTCTTTTCTCTTCTTCAGTCATACTTGACATCGGACGTAGATAAGGCTTGATATCTACAATAGAAGCTTCGTAATCAACACCTGGTTCTGGTTGACATAAAACATTAATGTAATAATCATCAATATTTTTACCATAAGTCGATATTTTCATTATTTTAACATTACGAAACTTATTTAATGCTTTATGATACCACTGAGCAAAAATTTTATATGGTAACCTTGAACAAAGGTCTCTCAGTAATAATTGCTTATCTTTCTCTGTCATAGTTATAATTTTTATAGAAAAATATTCTAACCAATTATTTTATAGTTAAAACTATTGGTGTACTACACACCTTTATCCCATATCCACCAAAGGCATTTGGGATTTCTTTCCTTAAAATATTCAATGCACCATTAAGGTCAGCATTAATTAATCTACCTGTTTGGGTTTTATATAACCCTCGTTTTATTCTATTGCCTTTATATTTTTCATGCTTACATATCTCCTCATTGTCCATAAAAGAACATTTACTAGTATAACTTTCCTCTCTTTGTATTACTTTTATACCTTGCATTTGTGCTTTATATGTAACCATATGTATGAAAGTGTTAAAAGGTATTTGAACAAATTTTTGATTATTTTTCTTTCCAATATTAATGTCTTGTTTCCATTCTTTGTTATGACCGATGACAATTGTAGATATGTCATTAGAAACTAAATGATTCACTAATATTTTACTTGCTTTATGTAAATAATCTTTTATTTTATTATTTCTTTTATTTGTTAGTGTTTGTATTTTCTTTTTATTGACAGTTTTATTTTTACACAAATCTTGTCTTGATTTAAGTTTAGACAACTTTTTATTATAAAATTGATTTATCGATTTCAATGGTCTACCATTTATAATTGTTGGTGTAATTATATTTCCACCAATCGTTGCTAAATTGTTTAAACCCAAATCTATACCAACATAATTTGTGTTCGTCTTATATTCAACATCTTGTATAGTATATATTATTTCAACAACATATCTATTTGCTTGTGGAATAATTCTAACTTGTTGTATATTATTGTGTAAAACTTTAATTTTATTCTCACACCCAGATAATTTCAAATATCCTTTTTTAAGTTCTTTTTGAGATATTGCTTGATTTGTAAATGTTAAAATATTTCTACCATTCTTATCCAAATATTGTGGTATTCTTACTTTATTATTAACATTCTTTGACTTTAAAGATGCAAAAAATGATTTAAAATTATTATCAACTTGTTTACAAACCCACTGTGAAACTTTTCTTGGCAGTGATATATAATCAACCTGTTGTTCTTGTGTTAAAGAATTCACATTATTAGCATATGTCAAATACTTTTTATTTTCAAAATAATATTGTCTAACTCTATATAATGATTGATTATATAAGTTTTTAGATAACAAACACATTTTATCCAACTCTTTATATAAATGGTTGGACTTTTTAATTATATGTTGTTCTACTAATTGCATTATTTCGTTTCATTATTTGTATCTTCTATAACTTGTTCTATTTTAGATTTAAGTCTTTTACTTCTTCTTAATCCATAAATTCTTGCAGAAAAGCAATGTATTATAGAAATCAAATCTTTCACCAAATCCTCATCTTTTTCTTTGGATTCATTCATAACTTCTATTCTATATCCTGTTAATAATTGAATATAATTAAATCCAAATCTTGTTAATCTATCTTTATGTTCTACGATAATTTTATCATATTTGTTTTCTTGAAGAATTTTTGTTAATTGCTTTCTCTCATCGTTTAATCCAGACCCAAACTCTTTAACAACTTGCTTTACTTTATATCCTTTAGCAGCAGCATAGTCTTCAAGTCGCTTTACCTGATTATCTAATGGGGACAGTTAAACCATCTGTAGCATAGGTACAGTCTCTTCTTATAACGAGTTGCATCCATATGCCCCTATTTTTATCCCTTAAAGTACGTTTCATACCATCAAATCGGACTTCTGTTCCATTTTTATTTACTGCTAAGTATGGCATAATATTAAATTAAATTATCTCTGACAGATTTCTTAACTTTACATTCTTTGTACTTGTCGGTAATCATAGATTTTTGTGTCTTAAGCATTTCAATAAGTTCTAAGTTCCCATCTTCATGGTCAACATATAATGATTCGTATTCGTACTCACCCATATCCTCAATTACAATGTCACGAATGTTTCCTCTTATAGTAGCTGAAAAATCAAAGTACCCTAACCTCATTTCGCCTGCATATCCTTTTACTTTTACATAAATATCATCAGTATTCATTTTTGTAAAAGTAATAAGACGACCATTATGGTCTAAAATTGGGTTTATTTCTGTTTTTGGAACAAAAATTTCCGTTAATAAAAGGTCATCAAATAGATTTTCAATAGATTTAGGATTTTTTAGAATATATCTTTCAAAAGGATAATACTCATTAAAAACGTCAATAAATTCTTTATCATTCATCTTTTAAATCAGATTAGTTAAACAATACTTAATTGCTGCTTCACAAGCTCGTTCATAGGACTCATATACCCACCCCTGATGATACGTTTCATTAGTTTTTGCAACTATTATCTCAATATCCCAGAGAAATTTTTCATTATCGAGGACACTACTTAAAATTGGTACAATAGCAATGCCTTTGGCTTCTCTCAGCCATTTCATTGCCATTTGAAGTGTTGGAGCATATACTGATTTACCAGATGCTTTGTATCCTCCTAATTGCATGTCAAAGAATTTATTTGCTTTAAATGCTATACCTCCTCTGTTGCTGCGATTCTTAAATACACATTCTGTAATGGTATATACAGTTGTGCATTTTGTATCAAACCCCTTTTCTCTAAGAAGTTTAGCTATTTCAATACTAACATAATCTTCGGTAATAGTCATTATTTCTATGTTTTTAAAGTTAAATTTTTCAATTACTTCCTTTTTCTTTTTCCTCCGTGATATTCTTCACCTCGGAAGGAGGTCTCTTCATCAAAGCCATGTTTAATGATTTTGATAGAGTTTTCTTTTCTTTCCTTTATCTTACGTTCTTCCTCAATATCGTGAAGGAGACTCTCCTCTTTTTTTAGTTTTTCCCTCATACGTTCTCTTTCTCTTTTTTTGTAAGCATCTATTGATTCTTGTCTGCACTGTTTGTGTTTAGGAGTTTTTCTTTTAATTTCCATAAATTCACCATCAACGATAGGATGTGCCTTTGTTTCAATATCTACTGGACCAGGTGCAATCCACAAGACATTGAGGAGTTTATTAAGTTTCTTATACTCCTCAGGAGTTATTACCTCGTTAAAGATATGGTTGATTTTATCTCTTCCAACACGTTTGATAACCCTATCAATTTCTTCTTTGGTAAAGTCTGATTTGTCAAATACATATCCATGAATGACTCTATTGTCAATTTTGTAAGTCAAGTGACTTCTCTTCCAACTTCTTTTGTTCTTGTAGATGTTTCCGTTCTCATCAATAACAAACTCATTAAACCAATAACATGGTTTAGTTGAAATTAGGTTTAAATCAGTATGAATTATAGAGAGAAATTCCTTGCTGTATCTAAACTTTTCTTTAAGATTACAGAAGAGTTTCTTACGACACTCATTATAGTTTTCACCCACATGTTTTCCCCAAAATCTGTAGATATAGGAATAGATTTTTCTCAGGGCGAACCATCTTCTTCCTTTATAGTCTCCGAAGTCACCAACTTTTTTTGTACTGTAGAGGAATGTATCTTTTGTAAGACTTGTATGTTGTGGGAAGTCTGTAAAATTCTTGTTTTTCATTAGCCAACTCTGAGTATATAGTCCATTTTCTACTTCTATTTATTCAAAATATGCCATTGCTTCATAGTTAAATCCCACAAATGGAATGTTGTAATCACACTGTGACTGAAGAATATCAACCCATTGTTCCATTGGAGTACCATCAAGAATCAACCTGTTGAGAGCGTCTCCGAAAATGATGTTCTGTCTATTAACCTCATCTTCTGTAGTATCAAATCCATATTCACAAGCCTCTTTAATGTTGGATATGAACATAGATGTGAAGAAACCGTGTAACCCGTATCTGTCTGCAAAGTTACCAGCGTAGCACCAGACTCCAATAATTCTTCTCTTTCTCAACATTTCAAGATGTGACCTATCGATGCAGTATCCGTTCCAATGTTGATTTATCAAACCCAATTCAGTACCATGTCCAAACAGTAATAAATCATTAGAACTATTTCTTATAAGGTCTTTGATTTTATGTCCGCTTGGATTTACAAGAAGATTTGTCTCCACATCAGATATTATATGAGTATAATATCCGGTATCTGGCATACTATCTATTACTATTGCATCTAACATATCATTGTATATTTTCTCGTTGCAAAGATACGAACTTTTTTTTAATTACCAAAATTTTTTTTCAAAAAAAATTATTTTTTTATATAAAATCAAATCAATAAATACTTTATGGGATATGTATATTTGATTTGTGACAGTAAGAATGAGTATTATAAAATAGGTGTCACTACAGGAAAAATTGAAAATCGTATTAAACAATTACAGACTGGCAATGGTACTGAATTGTTCATACGAGATTATTTCGAAACTGAATACCCATTTAAACTTGAAAAACTACTACATAACAAATTCATGACAAAAAAAGTATTGAATGAATGGTTTATGCTTTCAGTTGAGGATGTATGTAGATTTAAGAACACATGCAAAGAACTTCAGCACACAATTGAAATTCTACTAAACAATCCATTTTTTTAAACGTTTCATAGTTATAATTTTTATAGAAAAATATTCTAACCAATTATTTTATACTCTCCAATCCATTATCTTTGATGTAAGATATAAAATGGAATGGGAGTATAGCAATATAAAAAATAATGATAAATGGCCAAAAAAATGCAAAAAATGCACACGCTTCTGGATATTCTTCATCTATAAAATAACTAATATCGCTATTATCAAAAAGTTCTTGAAAATAAATAGATTTTCTGTCAAGATACACGAACAAAAACAAGGTTAAAACACCAAGTACGAAATATAATATAACGTATAAAAAAAAACATAATATTTTATTTTTAATTTTAATCAAGAAATCTAATATAGCACATACCATTTCTCAGGTATACATATTCATACGGACGACCTTGGTCGTAGAACACATCACCATCACCGGTGTTTCTCTCAATTTTGAAAACGTGAAGCAATATACCGATAAGTATAGGTATGCTTACAATAATACAGATGATAACTAAGAAGATTTTTAACATAATACTTGATTTTATTTGGAAATTTGTTGAACAACTCTGTTTTTTCTATGTAGTTCTCTATAACAAGATGCACATGATGGTATGAAAATTTTATAAAATTTCTGATTAAAATCTTTAAATTTTTTTGCAAACCCACCATCCAAATAGTTATCAATCAATGCATAATTTAGAATACCCATAGGACATTTGTAAATGTTTCCTATTTCATCAATGAGAAACCCATACATTTCATCGTTCTGTGAACAAAATGTTCCCATATAATTATAAAAACTACTGCCAGCAAGTTCACCTCTTCCAACAGGAACGATGGAATCTTCACACATATAATCTTTCTCAGGTATATTGTAATTTACACCAGTCTCTTTTAAAAAGAGTTCGGCTGCATCATTGTTACGGTTAGTGTGCCATTTGTCGTTTGAAATCGAGATACGGATACTTTTTTTATACAAGTCTATGAATTTTGCAAGTTTTTCTTTAACTTTCTCATTGTGTGCCCAATCACCATTGCTAACGATTCTTGTGAATTTTACATTTTGTACAATAAGAGACATGATTTCAAACCAGTCTGGGTTGCAGAAAAATTCACCACCCATAATCTGACATGATGAAATCTCGTTACTCGTGAGAAATTTCACGGTTTTTTCTGCTTGCTCAATAGACATAAAAACATTACTTTCAGGTGAACTTTCAAAACAGCAGTGTATACATTTTTGTGTGCATCTGTTTGTTATACGGATTGTTGGGTGCAATTTTCGATAACATTTTGTAGACAATACACATGTACAACAATGACAATTATGTTCACCTTTACAAGTTTCTTCTATGCAAATGTCACAAGTTCTCATAAATATATTCTTTTTTACAAAGATACTATTATTTTTTTCAATTAAACAAAATTATTTTGTCATTTCACAATATGGTGTCTTTGTAAACAAATCACACATCACATTACAATCTTTTATAATTTCATTTCTCGGTTCCTTGCAGTCGTGATTATGACAGACCCAACAACAACACTTTGACATCAAGTCACAAAACCTGAATATCTCCCCTTTTGTACCATTCACATTTATTGTGTACCCAACACTATATCTACATTTTTAATAATTTTGTGTCTATCAGTCCCATTTTCTCTTTCTTTTAATTCATCTGAGTCGATTCCGAAAGCAGCTATACAAAACTCATCATACGACATTTCGTTAACATTAATCGACTTATAATCATTTATTAAAGTACTCATACTTTCTTTTTTTCGTCATGTATATTACCTATTACTTCGGCAAATAACAAATCATTCTCGTTTTCAATAAATGGAAACTCCTCTTTATTCAAGATATTGCAAAATATGTCAATGATTTTAGATGGGTCTATGACTCTATATTCACTCGATAATATATTCAGAGGAATCTCACTATCAACGGTGTAAAATTCTCCATTTTCGAATTTTATCTCATCTTCAACTTTTATAATATCTTCTTCTCGTGGATAATCAAATATGTCTGATAATTCTCTAACTTGATAAAAAATGATAATATCGTGTTCATATATCATATTACCGTTCTTATCTGTTAAACCGGAACATTCCCCTACTGTGTTAGGGTCAACTTCATACTCTTCACCATCTTTTGTTATAATAATATAATGGTTTATCTGACCACGATGATGTGTACCTTGTTCGACTCTTTCGAAATACCAACCATATACCCATTTTGAATCATGGATACATTTTCCTCTAAATATTATTTCTCTTTTCATTTGGTAAAAATATTTCTTTAACAGGGTCTCTTGTATCTTCCCAATCAGGACTATAATTAAATGTATCTTGAAAAACTTCTTTCATTTTTTCCAATTTCAAAGTTTCTCTCTCCATATTATTAATAAACTCATCTTTTTTATCCAAATCGAATGTTCCATACAAGATGCTCCAATCTCTGCTCTTCTAGCGTTAATTTCATTATAAATCGCCTTATAATACGTAATGTACAGCATCTCGTTTAAAATCATCAGATACTATATAACTGTTTATAATTGATGTTACTATATTTTCACCAACAATTTTTCTATCCATAATTTTTATATTTTATAAAACAAAGTCAAATTCAATACCAATATCATTCATAATATGTTGTAAATGATGTAAACTTTCAACTTTTGTTACAGTATAATCACCTATATAACAGAACATACCAACATTATCAACCCTGATTTTTATAGTTTTATCACCAATTGTCTTCGACCATTCGTGATAATCGTAGTAGTCACTATCACCGTATCTAAGTTTAAATCCATTCTTTTCAAAAAACTCATCCGACAGAGGAATTGGACGGATACAATCCAAACTATAAATCTCACCATCGGCACCAATAGCATCATCTGCTTCTGACATATAGTCTATTCTATGTCCCTTACATTCTGGTTCGTGGATAAACACGAAATCGCCTATCATAAATTCATTTATCTTCATATAATTCCTCTTTTAATTCTTTCCAAGTAAGATTTCTATAACACATTGGATGAATATTGTTTTGAAGATTGAGATATGGATAAATCCAACCAGATTTATATAGACCATCAAAAGAAAAATTTTCATTCACTTTGAAAAAAGGACTTTCTTCATCTCCATGTTTTTCAACCATTTCATCCAAAAGAATCTTTAAAAGTTTATGCTTGTCAATCATTTTGTTTTGTTTTAATATATATTTTTATCATGTTCTTGATGCCACTCATTAACAGACTTGTGCATCAAACTCGGTTGAAGACCACCGTTTATACTCCAGTATTCATTCGGATAGTGTATACAGCTACTAGTTATACTATTGCCTTTATATTCAGCAACAGTTATTGCAAACGGGTTTTTATTATTTACAATATATTCCAATACTTCGTCACACTCTTTGTCTGACACAAAGTGTTTCGCCTCACATATGTTTCGTGTTGTGGTAAGTTCTCCGTCTTTGAAATCTTTTACAAAAAACGAATTTACATCACTATATAACATTGATGTACAAGAACGCCAAGGATGACCATAAACATATTCTGGAGTTATTTTAAAGGTGATTATACATGTTTTGAGTTCTTCAAAGGCATGTTCAGATATGAGACCTAAACCAGGTACATAATACTTATACACAAATGGTGTTCTCATAAACCCACAATGTTCTTTCAATCTGCATTTAGTCATACAGAAATCATACATGTCTGCAACAGATGTGTAAGAATATCTGCACCGACATATATCTTTTAAATTATTTACTTTTTTACACCATTCTTTATCTATCATCTGTCATTATCCAATTTAACTCCATATTTAGATTCAAATTTTTCTTTCATAGCATTATATAAAGATAAAACCGATTTTATATCGTTTAAATCAGATTCTTTTTGAAGTTAGTTGATTTCGAAAAAATCTTTGGCGACACCAATTTGTACCATATCATTTTTGTTACTAAAAATTATGACATTCCCACATTCAATTCTACAAAAGAAACTATCTTTGAAAAAAAGTGTTCCTATTTTGCACGATTTAGAAATTCATCCATCATCAACTAACTCTTTTTCTGTCATATTTTATTAATTTTTAAATTCCCACAAATCTTTTTCTTTCAGTTCTATAATTCTTCCATCAACACGCTCGTCAAATGTTCCGTTTTTAATTTTTTCTTCTTGTTCGTCGGTGACGGCGGCATACATTCCCGAATGGATGGAACTTATACATGCTTCGTATTTACAGTCTTTATTTGAACATATGTGTTCATATTTAAGTGGTGAAGTAAGGTATGCACCACCTTCTGTTTCTAATGGACTACCACACTCAGGACACCGTAAAACTATGTGTATCGGATGACGTGGTTCTACTTTTTCCACATCCCTAATTGGTCTAGACCATGGTTTATATTCAAACCGTGAATTCATTTCCTCCTTTGTTATCTCAATCTCGTAACCGTCATTCATACGACACATCTTATGATACTCAGTATTTCCGATAACATACATTGCACCATTAAACCAAAAATCACCAGTTGATTTTTCAATAAATCTTTCTCTTTCCATATTTTTATTGTTTTTTCTTTTCTTCGATTTGAATAAAATTTTGGAAAAGTTGTTTCGGTGTTATATGAAACTTTTTATTCAAGATATTGTCACTTCTACCGACATAGATGTCGTCATTGATATATTCTAACCAATAAGTTTCTCCTTTTGAAAATCCATTGAATGAATTTACACATCTAATGAATTTCCCAGAAACATATTCATACTTTTCGTTTTCTGTTTCTCGTGTGTTATCCGATATTTCTACCATTTTATCTTTTTTTATAAAAATCTCCATCAATTATTTCCTCTTCGTTCATTTCTGTTCCATCATCAAAAACATATACCCAATCTTCATAATAATCATCAAACCTAATTTTGACAATTTCACCATATTCGGTCTCACCCTCATAGTCTGTTGTACACTCGTATTCTGCTAAAACATCACCAACATCGTAACGAGGTTCTTTACCACATATATACACAAACCGACTGTTTTTTTCACGGTTTATTGTAATTGTGTCTTTTAATGTTGAACTTTTATCTGAAACAGTTGAATCAACATCAGACTGTGCAGAATCGTCTTCATAAAATCTTTTACCGGTTATTAACTGGTAAATAGTATCATATTTAGAATCCCCATCATTTACAACGGTTATACCTTTTTCTTTACAGAAATCATACTCATCTTGATATATCTCAATACTAGAAGCGACTCTTAGAATCAACTTTGTTTTTTTGATTTTATCAACAATATCGTGGAAAAGAATAAATCCGGTTTTCGTCCCAGCTTCACATCTTTTCAAATCAAATTTGTCTCCGACTGCTAAAAACATCGTACACACTATATGACTAAACTTCTCGAGTTCTTCGATATGTGACAATACATAATCGGGGTTATCATCAGTAACAACCTCTATTCCACGTTCTTTTAAAATATTTAACGAACATCCGTCGTAATACTTGTGGTTAGTTAACCATAAAACCTTTTTATCCATATTTAAAAGATACTATTTTTTTACCAATCTTCATCAATCAACATTTATTGAGAAACCATACTTGTCACAATATGTTTTCACAATATTGTCAAGTTCTGGTTTGAACTCGTGGTAATGTCTTTTTTGACTCAAATCCAAACTACATATGCTATTATTATGACTCTCCCAAAGCCATCCACGTAGTTCTTCTATGACTTCTGAATCGTTAATAAATTCATCGAGATTAAAATTCTTGTCATTCAACTTATCTTTTAAAAAATGTGAAACCCCCCTCACACATTCACAACAACAAATCTCAGAATACCAACTATCTGCTTTGGTTTCATCTTCTGTTTGATAGAAGTCTATATCAAACATTTTATATTTCCTATAATAAATTTTTATAACCATATAACTTTATTTTTTACAATAACAACTTTCTGAATGAATTATAGACACACCACCATTTGAATGTGCTGCAACAACATATTTGTGACCGTCTTCTATAACAGTTCTCACATCAACATTATGTGAAGATATACGATAAGAGTACGATGAAGAAAATAAAATTATTAGAAGACATAAAACAAATCCTATTATAAAACTTTTCTTTTTCATATCTTTCTCCAATCCCATTTTCCGTTAAGACACCCCCATTCCTTAACCTCTCCATCAATATTTGTCCTTATATTTTCACTGAAATAACCGGTGTGGTTTTCACAAGCAAATCCCATTTTCAATGGACAACTATCATCCCCACGTTTTGGACAATTTGTAAAACAAGAATTTCCATATTTTTCATTCATTGTTTCATCTATTGTCTTTTCCGTTTTTATTCTGTCCACAGGAAACCAGTTCCAATAACCATTAAGACACCCCCATTCGTTTAAGATGCCATTAATCATTGTTTTTTTACCTGTTAGAAAAATACCTTCATGATTTTTACACGTAGAACAATCACCCCTCATCAAGGGACAATACGTACAATCTTTTGAATGTTTGCAAAAATTATTCATAGTGATAAAATATTAAACTTCATACTAAATATAACAAAAAAAGGGTACAGAATGTACCCTTTTTATATTTTTTT
>AUXO014166064.1_pt1 | contig 11584 bp, 12 predicted proteins | sample 768731 | NCBI WGS metagenome assembly AUXO01 (sample SAMN02715735, study PRJNA202380) | gut metagenome | biome: sheep rumen | host: Ovis aries | place: New Zealand: Palmerston North | reverse complement strand
GTATCGAATTCTATCTTTACATCTATTTCGTCTTTTATTATTTCTTGTATTTCATCTATTTCTTTGTTTTTTAGTAGTTTTCCTGTTATTCTTATTGGGGTTGTGTCATCTTGATATAGTTTTTTTAGTTCTGGTATTTTTCTTTTGAAACTTTCTATTATGTCTTCATATTTTGCTTCTTCTTTGATTCTTATTACTAATTCGTTTCTTTTTAGGTTTATGTTTAAGCAATTTTTCATTTTTTCTTTACCTCTTTCTTATAATTCTATTTGTGTCATTACTTTAGCTGAAATGTCTTCATTGATATCCTTGGTGTTCATTCCAAAATATTCTGACATTACATCTCTTACTACTTCTGCTGTATAGTTTCCGTGGCCTCCATTTTCTACCATTACTACTATTGCTATTTCTGGGTCATCAAATGGTGCAAATCCAACGAACCATGCATTTACTTTGTTTCCAGGTGCTTCCGCTGATCCTGTTTTTCCACCAACTTTTATTGGGAAATCTCTAAATATATTGTATGCTGTTCCTCCAGCTTCTTGTGTAACTGATTGCATTCCATCAAGTACTAACCTTAAATAGTCTTGGTTTAATGTTATTCCATCATCTTGTTCTGGTTCTAAGTTTAGCCTTGCGTTTGCATATTCATTTATTTTTTCCCTTGGCACTTCCGTTCCATCTGGATTTATTATTGATTTTACTATTGATACATCAACTTTTTTTCCACCATTTGCTAATGTGCTTATGTATTTTGCCATTTGTATTGGTGTAAATTCATTTAGCCCTTGTCCTATTACCGCATTTAGCATATCTCCTGGTACCCATTGTTGTTTTATTCTTTCTTTTGCTTCTTTACTTGCTAGTACTCCTTTTGTTTCATCCCTAAGCTCTATTCCTGTTTTGTTTCCTAATCCGAAGTATTTAGCATATTTTACTAAGTTGTCTATGCCCATTCTGTTTCCAACTTCGTAGAAGTAATAGTTGCATGAATGTTTTATGGCTCCTGTAACATTTAGTGGTCCATGTCCAACATGGTAATCTGTATAATACCAACAATTCCATGTTCTATTTCCTAATTGGTATACTCCTGTATCGTTTATTTGTTCTGTTGGCGAAACCACTCCGCTTTCTAGCGCTGCTATAGCTGATATCATTTTGAATGTTGAACCTGGTGAATATGATACTTGCATTGCTTTATTTACTAATGGATGGTTTGGATTATTGTTATATTCGTTCCAATCTTTTACACTAATTCCATTAACAAATTTGCTTGGATCGTAATCCGGGTAGCTTGCCATTGCTAGTACTTCACCTGTTTTTACATTCATTACTACTACCGAACCCGCTTGAGCGTCATATACTTTGCCAAATCCCCCACTTTGTATTTTTTGTATATTTGCTGCCAATGTGTTTTCTACAATTTTTTGAAGATTTGCATCTATTGTTAATACTACATTTGAGCCTGCTATTGCATCTTGTACAACATATTCTCCAGATGCCGTTCCATCTACTCCCATGTCTATTTGTTTTATTCCATTTTTTCCTTTTAGGTAACCTTCGAATGAATATTCTATCCCTGTTTTTCCAACGACATCGTTTATGTCATATATTTCTTTGTTTTTTTCATATTCTTCTTGTGTTATTTTTCCTGAATATCCCAATATATGTGATGCTACCGTACCAGATGTGTATTGTCTTTTAGGTTCTACTATAACGTTTACTCCTGGAAATTTACTACTTTTTTCTGATATTTCAGCTACCGCTTCTCTTGAGACATTATCTGCTAATCTAAACGCTCTTGTACTACTATAACCTTTTTTATCTATTTCATATCTTAATCCTATTATTTTTCTTGCATCTTCTAGGCTATTGTTTGATATTACATATTTTTCTTTGAATTCTGTAAAGACTTGCTCTGGCGTTTTTCCAACTGTTATTCCATTGGCAATTTGCCATTTTTGTAAGTTTTCTCCTTCTAGTGTATATCTATATGGATTTACCTCAATTGGAAATGTGTCTGGCACTTTTATTTGATATTTGTTAAATGTGTTTACTATTTCTAACATGCAGTCATTTAATACTTGTGTTTCTACTTTACTTTTATATAGTTCCAATGCAAAAGTTGTTTCTGAAGTAACGAGTACTGAACCTGTTCTATCTAGTATTTTACCTCTTGCTGCTTCTAATGAGGTTTCACGTGTTAGACGTGTATTTGATTGTTCCCTATATTCTTTTCCGTGTACTATTTGAAGGTTAAATAATTGCCCTATTAGGATTATTCCAATAAAATATGTTAAAACTGTTGATAAATTATATCTTAAATTTATATTATTTTTGTTAATACGTTTCTTTCCTGAACGCAATTATTTCACCTCCATTTAAAATCTGCAAAAAGAAGTGTCCTTAAAAAGGACAGGTTTGCAGAAAATATTAAAAATATCTTGTTAGTATTTGATCACCTTTGTATTCGTGTTCGATGAAATATCCAAATTTTTTGAATAATGGATAAATAATTATTGTTAATACTACGTTATATACTATTTCTACTATTAAAATTCTTAAGAATATGAATATTTCAATATTTGTGTCTAATATTAAATAATTTAGTATATATGTTACTATTTCAAATGCAGCTGTTAATCCTGCAACCATAACCATTATTGTTAGCCTGCTATCTTTTGAGAAGTTTTTAGCAAAAATCCCGGCTACTAATCCTACGCATGCCAGCGTTACAGCATATATACCCAATTTATTTCCAACAGCAATATCTAAAATTAAACCTAATGTTAGTCCATATATTATTCCCTTGTTTCTCCCCGAAAACAAACCTATAAATAATGCAAATATTACAAATAGGTTTGGCATTACTCCCGCTATTGTAAACCAACTAAAGAAGTTTTCTTGCAGGAAGTATACTAATAATGCTATGAAAATTAATGAAATGTTTATCCAAAATTTTCTCACTTTTATTTCTTTCCTCTCTTATACCCCAAAACCATATTTCAGAAATTTTTTAAAATTATTGGTTTATAACAAGTACACTGTTAAGCTTATTAAAATCTACAGCTACATCTACAAGTGCATATCTATCTGTTAGATTTTCTGTATCTATTACTTTTCTTATTGTTCCAACATGTATTCCTTTTGGATATACTCCACCCAAGCCTGATGTTTGTATACCATCCCCTTGTATAACGCTTGCTTCTGTTGGTATGTATACTGCTTTAAGTGTTTGTTTATTTTCCAAAGTTCCTTTGCTTACTATTGCTTCTTTTGTTGTACTTAGCATTGTGCTTACTGAGCTTGCTGGATCTATTATTGTTTGAACTTTTGCTGTATTATCTGTTACTGATATTACATGTCCTACTAGCCCTTCTTCTGCTATTACTGTCATGTCTTTTTTTACTCCATCTTTTGCCCCAATGTTTATTGTTATAGTTCTTGAGTAATTACTTATGTCTTTATTTATAACATCTCCCGGAATTGTTTTGTAGTTTTTGTATTTTTCAGTTAGTCCTAAGTATTCCTTTAATGTTTCATTTTCTGTTTTTATACTTTCTATTTCTTTTAATGTTTTTTCTAATTCTTTGTTTCTGTTTGCTAGTTTTTCATTTTCCTCTTTCAATTTATCCATATCAGCAAAATAGGCTTCGTTTCCACCTATTTTATTTGCCAAGAATGTGAATCCATTTTGAATTGGCATTATAATTTTTGAACCAAAATTTTCTAAAAATGAGTTTTCTCCATCATTATTAGAAATTACAACAATTATTATTAAGATAAAAATTGTAAGGATTATTCCCCATACTCCTTTTTTCTTTTCTTTATACATGTTTTTTACCTCTTCTTTTTATTGTATTAAAAACGTCTACGTCTTGAGTTGATTAGTACTGTTTTTAATTTTTCGATATTTTCAAGTACTCTTTCTGTTCCGCGAACTACAGCATCTAGCGGATTTTCTGTTGCATATACAGGCATTCCTGTTTCTCTATTTAAAAGTTTATCTAAATTTTTAATTAATGCTCCTCCTCCTGCTAACACTATTCCATTTTGCATTATATCTGCTGCAAGTTCTGGTGGAGTTTTTTCTAATGTTGTTTTTACTACTTCTACTATTTTGTCTATTGATTCTTTCATTGCAACTTGTATCGCTGGAGATGATACAGATATTGTTCTTGGTAATCCTGTTGCTATATCTCTTCCTTTGATTGTTACTGTTGCTTCTGTCATTAGTGGTAAGGCGCAACCAACTTGTAGTTTTATAGTTTCTGCTTGTGTTGGTCCTATTATTAAGTTTGCTTCCCTTTTTATGAAGTTTACAATATCTTCGTCTAATTCGTCTCCTGCTATTCTTAATGAATGGCTTAAAACTATTCCTCCAAGTGATATCACTGCAACTTCTGTTGTTCCACCGCCGATGTCTACTATCATATTTCCTGTTGGTTCTCCAACATCAAGTCCTGAGCCAATTGCTGCTGCCATTGGTTCTTCTATTAAATATACTTCTCTTGCTCCAGCTGATAAAACAGATTCTTCTACTGCTCTTTCTTCAACTTCAGTTATTCCTGATGGTACACCTACTACAACTCTTGGTCTTCCTATATTATATCTTTGTGCTACTTTTTTTATTATATTTTTCAACATTAGTTGTGTGGCTGTAAAATCAGCTATTACTCCATCTTTTAATGGTCTTATTGCCTTTATTGTATCTGGTGTTCTTCCAAGCATTTCTTTTGCCTCTGTTCCTGTTGCAAGTATGTTTCCTGATTTTTTTTCTATGGCAACTACTGATGGTTCTTTTAATACTATTCCTCTTCCTTTGATTGTTACAAGAATATTTGCTGTTCCTAAATCTATTCCTATATCTTTTGATGCAAAATTAAATAATTTCATTTTCGTTCCTCACCTTTTTGTATTTTTCTTATTTTTATTTATTCTCTTTGGTTTCTATATATATTGCTATGCTATCATTTTCCAAGTTCTTTTGCAATTTTGCTCATTATACTTGTATATTCTTCATTTCCTATTACTATATGGTCTATTAGTTCTAATCCTACTGTTTGGCATGCATTGTATAATGTATATGTTATTTCTATATCTCTTGTGCTTGGCTCAGAGTTTCCTGAAGGATGGTTGTGTATTAGTATTATTTTAGGAGTTTTTGTTTTTAATGCTTCTCCTAATATTTCCGATATGGAAAAATTCGCAAAATTGCTTCCCCCCGTAGCAATATCATTCATTTTTACTATTTTATTTCTACTGTCTAGCATAACTAGTTTAATAATTTCTTTTGTTTCATTTTTTAATTCATTCATTACAACTTTTGCCATATCTTCAGGCGACTTTATTTGAATATTTTTGTAATTTATTGGTTTATTCATTCTTACTGCCAATTCGCATATTGCTTTAAGCTGTATTGCTTTGACCTTTCCTATTCCTTTTATTTGCATAAATTCTTCAATGCTAATATTTTTAAGAAAACTCAGGTCATCTTCTTTTGTATTTTGATTTAGATTTAATATTTTGTAAGCTAAATCTACTGAACTTTCATTTTTGGTACCTGTTTTTATTATTATCGCTAATAACTCTGCATTAGATAATGTTTTTTCTCCCTGTAGTTCTAGCTTTTCATAGGGTCTTTCAGATACGGGCATTTCCTTCATTTTTACTGCCAATTTTTTCTTCCTTTCTTGTTTTTAATTGCCCTTATTTTTACTTTTTTCCTTACGGATATTTACTTTTTTATTCTTTTGTATTATATATGTATTTAGCAAATTTTTCAAGTACTATTTTAAATAATTTGGTTACCAAAAATTACACCTTTAAATATAATAAATAAAGTAGTATAATTATTATAGATGATAAGCTGATATTAGCTTGAAAGGACTGGTTTTTACTATGAAAATTGAAAAAATTACTAACAATAAAATTAGAATTATTCTGAATATAGAAGAGATTTCTAGTAATAATTTAGATTTAAAAGATTTTATAAATAACGATCCTAAAACACATAAGTTTTTTTTAGATATTTTGAATAAAGCTGAAAAAGATTTTGGTTTTTATACTAAAGATTGCAAACTTTTAATTGAAGCATTTTCTTCTTTGGATGAAGTTTGTGTTTTTACAATTACCAAGTTTTCTACTAAAAAGAAAAAAACGACTTTAAAACTAAACAAACAAACTAATAAATCTTTTACAAGTTATGCAGTTTATAAGTTTGACTCTTTTGATGAATTTTGTGGTCTCTGTGAGCTACTAAATAAAAGCAATTTACCAATTACAAATATTTGTAAAAAAATATCTTTATATTTATACAATGATACATATTATTTAATTTTTTCTAAACTAAATTTGTCTTATAGAAGTTTCAAAAAATTATTTAGTATAATAAGTGAATTTGCAACTGCTATTCCTAAGCCATTTCATTTTGACGCAAAAATTATTGAGTTTGGAAAGCCTATAATTAAGCAAAATGCTTTAAAAACAGGCATTAAATATTTTGTGTAAGGTTAAATTAACAATTTGGGGCACTTTCAAAAAGTAATTTCACAAAGTTACTTTTTGAAAGTGCCCCAAATTTCTTTTTATATTTTTATTTACTATACGTAGTTTTCTGGATTATATGCTGTTCCATTTAATCTTACTTCAAAATGTAAATGTGCGCCTGTAGAATTTCCTGTTGATCCCACTGCCGCAATTATTTGGCCTTGACTCACTTCTGTACCCGCCGAAACATATAATGCACTACAATGTCCATAATATGTTTGAACGCCATTTCCATGTGTTATTACAAGTAAATTTCCATATGCCCCTTTCCATCCCGAGAACGTTACAGTTCCTGATGCCGCAGCCGCTATTGGTGTTCCATTTGATGTAGAAATATCTAAACCGGTATGATATGAAACTCTTCTCTTACTTAATTCTCCAAATCTTGAAGATACTTTTCCTGATACTGGTCTAATTAATGATATCCCAAGTTCTGGCGCTCCCCATGCAGTTGTTGTTGCTGTGTTTACTGAACCTGATGCTTGATATGTTGTATATGATTTTTTCTTTGCAACTACAACTTTTGGTTTTTCTTTATATAATGCTGCTATTGCTGTTTCTGAATTTGTTAATTCTTTTAACTCTGTTTCGTACTTTTCTACGATAGAAATTTTATCAAGATTATTGCTATTTTTTTCTTTTAAGCCATTTACTACTTGTTCTGCTTCTTCAAAAGACGCTACATATTGTTTTTCCTGCTGGTCTTCTAAAATTGCATAATACCTGTAATACTTAATTCCTTCTTCTTTAATTTTTTCAAATATTTCGTCATCGTTTGGTTTTATGTCTCTTTTTAGCATACAAATTTCATATTCTGGCATATTGGGAACCTGAACAAACGCAACATGTTCTTCTTCATTCTTTTCCATATATTCATTTATTCTTTTTTGAAGTTCTTTTTTACTTTGTGTATACCCAACATGTTCTCCATTAATAGATACGCTATATGTTGGTTTATAAAATAGCATAACTATTGCCGCTATTACTGCAATAGAGAACGCAACTAAAATCGCAATTTTGGCTGACCTTCTTGTATGTACTAATATTTTTTTTAACATATTACTACTCCTTGTTTTAATAATCCCCGTATTTTTTGTAATATTTGTTTTATTATTGTAATATTATTGTAACATTTCTTTTTTTGCAAGAAGTAGCAGCACTTTAATTCAATAATTATCTCTAATTATTTCTTATTTTCTTCTATTTTTTCCATTTTTCTTATGTTTTCGAATAGCAGTATTGGGGGAACACTCTTAAAAAGTTTGAAATCTCAGCTTTTTAAGAGTGTTCCCAATAGTTTCTATTGTTGTGCTTGTGTTTTTACTGTATTGATTTCTGTTGCTGTTGCTTTTTGAGCTGGTTGATAGTATCCTTTGGCTTGTGCAACTTTAAATAGTTCATATTGAAAACTTTCATCATTGTTTCTTATTTGTTGGAATGTTTGTCTTAATCCCATGTTTTCACATTCTGTTATTGCTGTTTGATATGCAGTTAAGTCTGATTTAACTCCTGCTAATATGTCGTTTACCATTGTTTTTTCATCCATTTCCTTTACTTCCTTTCTTTTTAGTTCCTACTAAATAACTAATATTTTAAAATTTACTCTTTTTATCTCCTATAATTAGTTATTTAAAAAACTCATTAATTTTTGTTTTGTGTTTAAAGCATCTTGTGCTGATTTTGTAAACATTTGCTTAATTTGTGGATCAACTGCTTGTGATGAATATGTGTTTAATTTTTGATATGCTGTTTCGTGTGCGCCTATTAGATGTCTTAAATGTTGTAATTCTGCTTGATTTATATCTTGCATAATTTCTCACCCTTTCTTTTTTGTATTCTTTTTTAATTATTAACTTTTTTTATTTTTTTATTCAAATTTATTTAAGTTTTTATTATATATATGAAACTAAAATATTATTTTTATGAACGCCGTGGAGACCGACAAATAAGAAAGCCTTATTGTGAATACTTGACAATTTCAATTCAAAAATTATATAATAATAGCTAGAATAAAAAAGAAAGGATAAGTTAGCCAAGCAGCTAACAGGTAAAAATTATGGGATTAATTTTATCAGCAGTAGGTGCTATTGGAAGCACATTAGGAGATCAATGGAAAGAAGCCTTAAGATGCGAAGACTTAGGAAACGATATTCTTATGAAAAAAGTTACAACTAAATCTGGAGTTATAACAAATAAAAGTACAATTATCGTAGGACCTGGTCAATGCGCAATTATATATGACAATGGTAGAGTTATTGATGCTACAGCAGAAGAAGGAATTTATACTTTTGATACATCTTCTTCTCCATCTTTCTTTGCAGGTCAATTTGGACCAGTATTTAAAGAAATGTGGCAAAGATTTACTTATAAAGGAGCTTCAGCTAAACAACAAGCTGTATTCTTCTTTAATATTAAAGAAATTATAAATAATACTTTTGGAACAAAAACTCCTGTATTATTCCAAGATTGGGCTCACCCAATTCCAAATAGAATGACAGGAAAAAATTTACCATTAAGCCTAAAAGTAAAATGTTTTGGTAAATATACTTTTAAATTAGATGACCCTGCAACATTCATGAATGAAATAGCTGGCATGGCTGATGTTTATACAAAAGAACAACTTTGTAGCCAAATGCTTGCAGAAGTTTTAGACGCATTCCAAAATATTGTTAATGGTTTAGGAACAGAGGAAAAACATATTCCTGCTCTTGAATTACCAAGTCAAACTGATGAAATCAAAGAAATGCTTGCAAATTCTACATATGATGAAGCAATTAGAAGAAGAGGTATTAAAATTACTGGATTCTCTATTGAGGGTGTTTCTCTTGATGAAGAATCTGAAAAGAAAATTACTGAATATGAACACAATTCAAATGCTTACATGCAACAAGGTAGAGTTCTTAATGTTATGGAAGCAGCTGCAAATAATGCAAATGGTTCTGCTAACGGATTTATGGGTGTTGGAATGATGAATATGGCTTCTAACGGAATGGGATCTAGTGTTATGAATGATGCTTTTGCTGCAACAGGAAATGGTGCTGGTGGAGAAGTTGGTTCTAATACAGAAAGTACTAATGAAGCAAAATTCTGCACAGAATGTGGTGCGAAATTAACTCCAGGTGCTAAGTTCTGCCCTGGATGCGGAAAAAAATTATAAAAAAATCTCGCTTTTGCGAGATTTTTTTTAGTTTAAGTTATTTTCTTTTAATACTTGTTTAAATAATTCTCTTGTATTTCCATAAGATAATATTTTTAAAGCATCTTGGTATTCAAACCAACCAGCTTCTATTATTTCTTCTGGTTGCATTCTTAGAAAACCACCAACTTTTTTTCCAATAAACAATACTACTTCTTTGTATCTGCCTTTATCTGTTTTATAATGCATAACATATCTTTTAGTTGTATCAACTTCAACATCTATGTTTGTTTCTTCTTTTACTTCTCTTACAGCTGTTTGTTCTTCTGTTTCGCCTTCTTCAACATGTCCTTTGGGGAATCCCCACATACCAGACATTTGTCTTATTAGAAGTATTTTTTCATTAAATGTTATTATGCATCCGCACGCTTTTTCTTCTACTTCCATTAGTTTTTTCCTTTCTATTTAGATTTGATTTCCACATTTTATTGTTTCTTTGTGGATTAGTTGTATCAATAATATCATATTTTTTTGATTTATGCTACCCTTTAATTGTATATTTTGACATATTTTTTTTAATTTAATTGATTTTTCTAATTTTGTATGATATCTTTATATCAAATAAATCTAAGGAGGATTTAAAATTGAAAAAAAAGTATCAAATTTTACTTGTATTATTATTGTTTTTAGCTTTATTTTTTGCTTTCTTTATTATTAAGCAAAGCCCAGAAAGTTCCGAAAGCCCTAAGATTGATGAAAATGTTCAGTCTGAGGAAGAATCGAAAAAAGATATTACCTTTACTCTAACTGCTTTAGGTGATGTGTTGTGCCATAATACACAATATTGGGACGCTGAAGATAAAACAACAAACACTTATGATTTTTCATATGTTTTTGAAGATGTTAAAAAATATACAAGTGCAGGAGATATTACTATTGCTAATTTGGAAACAAGTTTTGCAGATGCTCCATATAGTAATTACCCAACATTTAATAGTCCCGCTAGTTTAGCAACAGCATTAAAAAATATTGGCATTGATATTATCACAACTGCAGGAAATCACTGCCTCGACAAAGGATTTAAAGGTTTGAGTGAAACAATTGATGTTCTAGATTCAAACAAAATTGAACATTTAGGAACATATAAAACTGCAGAAGACCAAGAAAAATTATTTGTTAAAGATGTAAATGGTGCAAAAGTTGCTTTTATTAACTATACTTACGGAACAAATGGTATTCCTGTTCCTACAGGAAAGGATTTTTGTGTAAATTTAATAAATAAAGAAAATATTAAAAAAGAAATTGAAAAAGCCAAAAACGAAAAAGTTGATGTAATTATTGCTTGTATGCACTGGGGGCAAGAATATCACACTACTCAAACTAAAGAGCAAGAAGAATTAGCAGATTTCTTATTCCAAAATGGTGTAGATATAATTATTGGTAATCACCCACATGTAATTGAACCTTTTGAAACAAAAGAAGTTATAATGCCAGACGGAACAAAAAAGCAATGTTTTGTTGCTTATGCTTTGGGAAACTTCACAGCTGATCAAAATTATGAAAATACAAGAGATTCAATTATTATCAATTTAAAAATAACTAAAAAAGCAGATGGAACTGTTTCAATTGATTCAGCAGACTATATACCACTTTACATTTACAAAAATCCATCACTTTCTAAAAAGAAATTTAAAATTATTGATTTAAATACTGCAATTAAAAATTATGAAAATGGAACTGATAAATCAATTGGTGCAACAGCTTATAATTTATTTAAAAAAGAATTAGCTGCCATTAAAAAAATAGTAGAAAAATAAAAAACAATAAAAGTTTGCAAAGCAAACTTTTATTGTTTTTTATTATATTTTAATTTAGCATATCTTTACGTTTTAACCACCA
>AUXO013781737.1_pt1 | contig 11584 bp, 19 predicted proteins | sample 768731 | NCBI WGS metagenome assembly AUXO01 (sample SAMN02715735, study PRJNA202380) | gut metagenome | biome: sheep rumen | host: Ovis aries | place: New Zealand: Palmerston North | reverse complement strand
ACCACACCTAACCAATAGCGGGTATCCTCTCCACTCGTTATCGTCTTCTTCATTTGTTTCTCCTTAACGATGATGAACATGATTGACATTGGCAGGATGCCATTTATGCACAGGGTTTGCCATGTACGGCAATACTCCAGACTTGACCCTATGAGTGTCATTGGTTTGGGATTGATACTTGACACGGTCCTCTTCAGCGAATTTCCCACAAAGGTAGAAAATACCGAGAACTATCGTGGCAACGATTATGCCTGCAAGCCATGTTCCAATTGTCTTCATTGCAATTCCTTAGCCACAGTCTCCAAACCAGCTGAAGCCGCTAGCGTCTGATCCACCACAGACAAACTCAACTTCAGACTTCTCGCAGCTAAGACCAGCTTTAGTGATCTTCTCAGCAATCTTCTCTTTGAACTCATTGAGTGTCTCATTTCCTTTCATCTCGTTTGGATCAACACCAATGCAGACGCTAATGTCTTCAACACCATTGTCATAGTCTTCAACTTCTTGCCTAAGGCTAGTTCCTGACAAATATGCTTCAAGCAATTCAAATAGCTTGTATCTGTCATCTTCATCAGCTAGCTCTTCAAGCAGCGTTGGCTTTTCTACTTTGTACTTGTCTTCAAGCATCTCTAGAAGTTTATCTCCTTCAAACACTTTTCCAACAAGAACAAAGCTGCTTGAGCTGCTGTTGCTTACATAGTCTGTTCTTACTTTCATTATCTGTCTCCAATCATATTGTACAAACTTATTTGCAGAATGTCTCTTTCAAGTCTTTCTCTGTCTTCTTTCCAACCATTATGTTGAGAATCATCTCTTGAAGCTCTGCAGGTCGGATGTCATCTTTAAGATTGCTAATCTTCTTTCCAAGATATGCTTCAATCATCTTGTTAGCTGTTGAAGCGCTCATGTACTTGTACTCAACTGTCTTGTTCATTCTTCCAGCTCTCAAGAAAGCTGGATCAAGCTTCTCAATGTGGTTTGTAGTGAAAAGGCATATTGTTCCATCAGATGCAAGAAGACCATCTGTTATGTTCAGAAGGTCTGACAATGACAATGACTTGAGAAGCAAGTCATCACCAAGCATGTCTTTCATTGGCTTGTCTTTCTTAGATCTGCTTGCTGTGCTCTTAGTAGAGACAGCGTCAATGTCTTCAAACACATATATGTTCTCATTTGGATCATCATTAAGTTGTCTAAGAAGCTTGACAGTAGAAGCTGTTGCAAGATTTATGTAAGTTATCTTTCGATTCAAAGCTGTAGCTAATGCAAGAAGTGTTGATGACTTTCCAGAGCCTGGAACTCCATACAGCAAAGCGCAGTAGTTGTATGGATAGTTGAGCTTCTTGTAAATCTCTTTGTTGTCTAAGAACTTCTTTATGTCTTCGTAAAGCTCTTTGTGTATGTCACCATCTGTGAAGATGCTATCTAAGCTCCGCTTCATCTTCCTTCCATTGTATGTTTCACAGTTGTTGATGATGACAGAGTCATTGTAGTTCATTGCATTATAGAGATCAAGTTGCGTCTGCCTGATGTAATGCTCAAGCTTCTTCATGAACTTCTTCTTTCTAGCAAAGAAGACTTTGACTGTCGTGTTGACAATTATCTTCATGCCATCTTGCTTATAGCTTCTGTTCACAAAGCAAAGCTTTCCAAAGATTATCTTGATTGAGAAGCCATAAGTGTTAGTGACTGCTTTTTCATGCATTTCAGCATATGAAGTAGCTTTATGTGGCTAGTCTTCTAGAGCAGCTTTAGCAGCATCACTAGCGATGTTGAAGCCCATGTCTGCATTTGCTGAAAGATCTAAGTTGACTGTCCTTTCCCAAAGTGTCTTAGCATTAGTCAAGAAGTTGTTGAATATCACCTAACGAATCTTGACATTCATCTCAGAGTATGTGCCACGATTGTCTTCATATGTGTTGTATATGTTGAATGATATGCAGACATTGATAGCGTTGACTATCATGCTCCATATAGTCTTGATGTTTGAGAAGAGCCAGACAATAGCTCCACCTGACATCAATGTCACAATAAGTGGATTTGTCTATATCCATTGCAGAGTGTTCTGCAGATTTCCTGTCAATGCTGGAAAGTCCATGTCTTATCCAATGTATTTGTCGTTTATGAGAGTTGAGTTGCGAAGATTTCTGCAGTCTTGGCAGCAGAAGATGTCATAGCCAAACAACGAAACTCCTTCACAAGATTGGCATAGTCCAATGATTGCGCCAGTTGGAAGATCAATTGCCTCCCAATTCTTGTCATATGCTAAGCTTACTTTAGTTCCACGTTCAAGCTGTATGCTCACATTGTCGGTTTGCTTCAAGATGAGATTGCATATTCCATAAGTTGGAGCTATGAATCCAAGACCAACCGAGTCATTGTCTGTGAACAACATACGAGTCACAGACTTGAAGTAGCCATGAGAACCAAGCTTAGAAGCGAATATCAAGCCATCTGCTATGCATTGCTTCATGTAAGTCTGGTTGTTGATTACAACAGAGAACCGCAATGCCTCAGTTGGATCATAAGACTTAAGAACAATCTCTGCAATTCCAGTGTATGTTTCATCTGGATCTTCACCAGGAGAAAAGATCCGTGCTTCAAGAAAAGGCGCTTTAGAATGCTTCAAGTGAGGTTGAGTGTCTTTTCCAAGACAGATGTCTTCAAGCAAGTTTGCATGCTTTGCACATCTAGCATAGTCACGTATTGGAATAATGCTTTTCTTAGAACCAAACTTCTCAACAACTTTGAGCAATGTTCCATCGCCACCATAAGCAATGGTCCAGTTTTTGTTCTCTGCATTGAATTTGTCTATAAGCTCTTTATCATTCATAAGACTATTATATCACATTCAATGCAAATGTAAACTTAGCTTATGGATCTTGGCAACCTTGCTTTTTCAGCATGTCTATAGCTTTGTTGACATCTGTCATTGTCAAGCCAAGCTTTGGATTAGTGAGTATGAACTTCTTGCTTATGCCATAGTCAGTTGCTGTCTAAAAGCCTTCGCGCAAGTCATCATCAAAGACAACAAATGGTGGAATTTCCTTTTGCTCTTCAAGCCAAAGAATCAAAGCTTCTGACTTAGTCAGATGTCTGTCAGTTGGAAGTGTTCCAACATATCTGTCACCTAAAGCGTTAACTACATATGGAATCTAGTTGTAGTATTTTTTGACAACTCCATCTCCAGCTGAATGTGTCCAATATCCATCTGGTGGATAGCGGCGCCAATTGCTTGACACTATGACTTTTGAATTTGTTCTCAAAAGCAACATCATCAAATTAGCAAAACAGTCTTTGCTCATATGATAATCTTCTGGTGGATTGGAAAGATAAGATCCACCATAAGGCAATGTCGATGTAAGAACTCCATCAAAGTCTACAAAAACTATGCTGTTCATCAGTTGTCAAACCAGAACAAATACACAACATCATCAAGCGTGCCATCAACTGCACAGCTGATTTCATCTTTCCATCTGTTGTCTTGCTCTTCAAATGTCTCTTTGAACTCTGTCAGCATCATTTTTATAGCTGACGCTTCATGCAGCCAGTCTTCTAATGCTTCTTTAAACTCTGCAAGGTCTGCAAGATTCTCTGCTTTTGTATCTTCATCAAAGTCTGCGTAATATTTTCCAGGACTTTCAAGACATGCAATGTACTTGTCAATCTCTTCTTTTAGCTTTTTTCGTGTGAACCATACGTAGCCATACCAATCTTTAGTTTGCTCGTGAAAAGCTGCAAACTCTGGAAGATCATTCTTCAAGAAGTCAGGAATTCCATAGCCAGATGGCTCAAGCTCTTTCCAATTGCCACGTCTGCTTCCAAACAAAGAAAAGAGCATGTAGCTTCTGTATGGCATAAGTGACTTGAACATCTCTTGATTGGCATCAAAGTCAATCAATGCTGTGTCAAACCATTTTCCAGTAAGCTTTGACTTTGCAAAAGACTTTTGATGTATGTCTTCTCCCATATCATACCTCCAATTTCATCACTGATTGAGACATCACGCCATAGTTGTGGCTTGTTACCTTGATGATGCGTCCCTTGATTTCTTTGATCGTGCCTTTCGCCAACAGCACCTTGCTTCCGTAGCCTGCGACCTTCTTGATGTAAACTACCTTGTCGCCAACCTTGACTTCTTTGTTAAATGCATCAACCATTTAGTCATTTTCCTTTCTTCAATGGCCTTAAAGTACAAGAGAACAATCTGCCGGCAATAGATGGTGCTTGGTCAAGCACTGCTATTCCATCAAACTCCATGACAATTCCTTTGAGAACTTGCTTAGCAAACTCAAGATTCTGGCTTTCACGCTTGTTTCTGAACCGTATAGCGATCTTCACAGAATCACCTTCTTCAAGAAACTCTTTAGCTTGCTTCACAAGCCGTGCTCTGTCATTGTCATCAGTAGTTATGCTGAACTGCACTGTCTTAAGCTCAATAGCATTCTCACGCGCTTGGCGCTTAGCGTCTTTCTGCTTCTTTGACTGCATGTACTTGAACTTTCCATAGTCGATAATCTTGCAGATTGGCATGCGCTGCGCTTTGTCAAATGCCACTTCAACTAAGTCAAGGCCCTTGCTTTCAGCTAAGGCTATAGCTGCTTTAGTGTCCATGACTTTCTGCTGGTGCGTAACTTCATCTACAACACGGACTTTTGGATTTCTGATGTTGTAGTTAGTGTATGTCACTTCTCTCTTCTTGCTTTTGTCTTGTGTGTTTTCCATTATTTCTCTTGTCTGTTAAGGTCAGCCTTCATGACCAATGAAATGAAGCACTGACTCTTCTATGAACTCTTCTGCGTCATACTTTCCATTTGGAATGTAAGTAGACTTTCCATCATTCTTGCAAGCGTCTGGATAAAGCTTGTTCAAGACTTCTGCTTCATCAAGCTTAAGCTTGCCCATCTCAACAAGCTTGTTGAGCAGAACTTCAAACACTCTTGCTGGAGTGTAAGACTCAGTCTTCCACTTGCTTGCATCTTCTTCATTTACGCCGGCAAGATCCATGATGTAGTTGTCATCAAAATGAAATACGCTTGTTGCGTTGTCTCTATCAAGAATCTCTGCTGCTGTCTCAATCTCAAGCCGCTTCCTTACATCACGCACTACGTCTTTCACTGTGCTTGGAAGCCTGCTTTCATATTTGAGCTCATCTTCAGTTCCATTGTAAAGGCATACATGATAAGCGTCATGAATAGCTTCGACAAACTTCTCAAACAGCTTGACATTCGCTCCTTCATCAAGGCAAGGATAGTGTGAATATCTGTCAGAGTATGGAATGCACTGGTTCCAATGCTTAAGCAGAGGCTCAAGCTGCTTCTTAGCTGCGTCAATGTCTTTAGGCAACTCATATGCCACATAATGTTGGTCAAAGCCTTCACCACCAAGCAAGTTGACTGCATTGCAAATGTCGCTGAATGTGACACCATAATGCTCAAACAGCTTGCATCCACAAAGTATGAATGAGCTTGAGCTTGAATTGCTTACAAAATCTGTTCTAGTCTTCATGCTTATATTTTATCAAGTTGAAGAGCCTTGTAAACTTTCATGCATAAGTGCTAGCTTTGCTCTTCTTGTCTTGACCAAGCTTCTCACCAAAGATGTTCTTGAATGAGTAGTGAGAAGCTGAATGTGTTCTTAGACAATCTAAGATGAAGTTTCCCATCTTCTTAGAGAATGGCTTTCCAAAGTACTTAGCATAAAGTCGCTATGCTAGAAACCAAGCATAGAACTCTTCATTGAAGCATGAATGCACTTTGTAGAGCTTGACTTTCTTAGCTCGTTTCATGTTTATGATCGTATGTGCAAGCTCATGGAAAGCTACTGCCATCTAGATGCTGATGCATGAGAATTTCTTAGAAAGATGCACTTCATTCCAGTATGCATAGCCATTGTCTTTGTCATGTATGGCAGGATCATTGAAGTACACTTTGACACCATGTTTTGTGCAAATGTCTAAAAATATGTCTTCAAACTTTGCTCTAGTCATCATGTCTACTTACTCCAAAGCAAGATTAGAATAGTCAGCTGTAGCATCAACTAGCATGTGGTATTCAGGCAAAGTCATCATGTTCAACGACATTCCTAGCTTCCAAACCATAGTGTCAGAACAATCATTTATGTCATCTGGTCTATATTTGTACAAGTCTTCTACTGTTATGTCTTGTCTTATGTTTTTGTCTGACTCGCCATAGTAGTTGTGAAGCATGAATTGCATTGCTGCCCAAACTACTTTGTCAGCATCAACACCATCAGCTGCGCAAAAGACACGAAACTCAGCTGCAGTATTGCATCTTCTTAGAAGAGCCATCACTGCATTCAAGTCAAGTGTCTTGTTGTCAGATTTCAAAAGCATGTCAGTCTACAATCAGATTCTTAAGCTGTCTGTCATGGCTTGTCCTGTCCATGTTGTCATTGTACTCTTGCCAAAACTCATCTACAGAACTGAACATCTCATCAGTTGGTGACATCTCACAATCTAAGCCTTCAGCTCTAGAAAGTCTTTCAGATGACCATTGACCTTGTCCAACTGAAGAGTGCCATATCTTGTAGCTATGATATCCACGATTTAGCATGTCTATGTAGACATCTGTGTTGCTAGCGTCTTTTATCTCTTCATCAAGCTTTCCAGTCATGAAAGCGTCAATTGCTTTTGCTAAATTTTGGCGCTTGCAGACAGATGCTACTTTGACCACTGTTGAAGTGTAGTTTGACGCTGAGTCAAAATTTGTCGATGGAATGTAATGCCGATCAAGAACACAGTACAGCACGTACTTTCCCATGCCATGGCCAGGCGCTCTAGCAAAGTCATACCAAATGTTCTCTCGTACTGGAACTTTGACATTGAATGCTTTTCCAGACTTCATGTCGGCGAAAGTCAAAGTGATGTCAGAGCCATCACAAGTAGCACCATTGTTGCAAATTGACATGCTGTCAATGTTGTTAGCATATTTATATGTGTCAACATTTGACCAACCACCATTCATGTCAACACAATAGACATGCTCACGCCACTCTGCATCAGCAGGAAATATAGAGTCACAAAGCTTCTTCAACGTAGACATGACAACATCGCTGTTGAAGCGATTGTAGTCAAACTCTCTAAGCATAGTTCCAAGCTCACTAGAAGTCAGCTCGGAATCAACACTGTCCATTATTGATATCTTCGCTTCAAAATTGATCTTTTCAATGTCATAGCGCAAATCTGCAATGTCTTTAAGCTTGTCAAGCCATTGGTCTCTCAATGCTGAGATATGTTTGTCAAGTTCACTCATAGTTCTACAAGCTCCTTCTTGTCATGAATGCACACTACAGTGTCTTCCCACCTTGTCTTGCAAGCATCATACAACTTCACTGCTGCATGCTTGTCTGGCACAAACGCCCAAACTTTAGCTAGTCCATCACAGTAGTTGTGCTGCTTCTTGACAAGATCCATCAACTTGTCTTTGACTGTCCATTTGATTGTTGAATCACCTTTGTTAGGAAGCATGTCATTGACGCTCTTTCCTTCTGCTGCAGCTTGGCATGCTAGTATCTCAATGTTGTCAGGAATAGATATGCTGTCTTGTGCGTGCAATGAATATTGGATAGTGTACATGTCAAGATGCCGCTCAAAACTGCGCATGTCTACAGCATCAGTGAAATAGACTATGCAGATCGGTTGTAGTACGCTCATTTTTGCTCTCAGTCAAGATTGTAGATAGGACATGACTTGCAAGCTGGACTCTTGCAATATCTCACTTTAAGCACTTCATCGCTGTTCCACCAGTCAGTAGCAGACATGTAGTCAAGAACGTTGATTGGCTTGATGAAGTCAGTTCGCTCAGCGAAAGAGCAGCTCCAATACTCACCTTTGACATTGATGTAGCTTGAAAGCTTGCTTGACTCACAAGGCTCACAGCAGCTGCACAGCTCTTCTTTTCCAAGCTTCTTAAGAACTTCCATCACAGGAGTAGCTGAACAGCTGTCAAATCCAAAGCTGATGTTGTTTTCCATGCAGAACTTCACTAGCTTTGTGTACATGTCTTCTGTGACGACACAGTCCATGTTCTTAGCTCTGCCACATGGCTTTATTCGAAGAAACACGACAGAACGAAGACCATCAACTTTCTTAGCCGCAATGTCTTGAAGCACATCTTCAACATGCTGCATGTTGTCTTTGCTCACAACGATGTGCATGTTGACGTGCAAGTCTCTGCTGTACTTCTCTTTAGCGTAGTCATGAAGATCTTTGATTGTCTTGTAGCAAAGCTCTTTAGCTCCTGTGTAGCAGCTTACAGCTACAGCGCCACAGTAATGGCAAAGCACATCTTTCATGTAGCCATTCATGTCTGCACCAACCGTAGTGACATTTGGTATGATTCCAATCTTTCTGCAATAGTCAAACATCAGCTCAAGTTCTGGATTCGTCTGAAGACCAGTTATTCCAAATGCAATCTGCGAAAGATTGATTGGAAATGTTCTGATGATCTCTTTGAATGTGTCAAAGCTCATGTTAGTGGCTTTAGCATTCGTGTTGTTCTTGTAGCAGTACCTGCAGTTAGTGCTGCCTGGAACAGGAACACAGCCATTCACACTCACTTCAAGATCAAGAATCTCTGGACCAAGCTCACAGCAGATAGGATCAAGCTCGGGCTCTTCTGCAAATCTGCAGTTGTAACCAGTAAGCTTGTTGAAGAAGCAGTTGTAGTGATGGTCTTCGCACATCGTCAACTTGAACGTTGGACCATGCCATACAGTCCACTTCTTTCCAAGAACTATATACTCTCGCTTGATGATGTCATCTGGATTTGACTGCAGCATAGACATCATCATGACTTTAGCATGTTGCTTGCCAAGCTCAGAATCTACCTTCCAATTAAGGCATTTCCTTACCATCCAGAACATCTCATTTGAGACATTAATGTTTGTTGTTTGATTCATAATGCTATTATATCAAGAATCTTAGACTTGTATACTCACTTCCACATCTTGCTGACTTCATCCCAAAGTGTTATTCCGTCAATCAAGAAGAAGTATGCATAGTCACCAAAGTCTATGACTATCTTGCCTTCGTCTTTATGGAAGAGATAGCGACTGTAAGGCTCAACTTTGTAGTTGTCCTTGTTCTTCTCTCTCCAATTGCATGCAGCTGCCATCAAGACCTTGATGTCATCTGACTTGCATATGCTTTCAACAACGTCGCCAAGCATACCTCTTGTAAGTTTCAGCTCCATTTCTTGTCTCCAAATTTCACTATGCATATTATATCAAAACTTCTAGAAAAGTTAACTAGAAATTCACGGCGCTAATGAATAAGTGAAGTCGCTGAGTATGCTTACATCAGAGTATTTTCTGTTCAATTCATCAAGATATTCTTCAATCTTCTTGTTAGTGACAGGTGAATTGTCATTGAACATTCCAGCATAGCTCCACCACCTATCTATTTGCTTTCGCTCTTTTATGACATTTGCTTTGAACCAAGCATCATGAAGACCAATGTAATGCCTTAATGCCATCTTGTCAGAAGACATTCTGAACTGCATTGAGTATGGATTTTCGTCAAGATCAGTTATCATCAATGGCGGACATCCATAGAAGTCATTGTCTTTGAAGTAGCCAAGATTGTTTGCATACTTTGCAATCTTCTTAGCATAGCGCACTTGCTTGTCTGTAGCGTCGTCTTTAGTCAAGAAGCCATTCTTGAACATCTGCATGACTAATGGATGTGTGTCGCAGTCTGCAAATGCACCAGCTGCTTCAAAGACTGCATATTCATCTGCTGTCTTTATTTTAGCAAACATGTCATAGACGCTTTTAGAGCAAAACATGTCACACACATATGCTTCTGTCTGTCCTATGCTGTCACTTGAAAAATAGCTGTCAGTGTTGCATATGTCAATGATGCTGTACTTCAAAAAGCAAGATGAATCGTCTGATCTGTAATTCTTATGGCAGAATACACAATTGCAGCAGCACCGTGGTGGTGGCTCAAGCTGTTTGAAGCCAAATGCTTTGTCAATATCCATAGTCACTTTCTGTCTACTAGAACTTCACCTGGAATGTCTTGGAAAAGACGCTTCATCTGCGCTAATGTTCCAGCAGGAACATCATGCACATTGCCATAATCTTTGTCTTTCCTGAATATCTTGAACTCTGCTTTGTACTTTTGCGCAAGCTGCAGATATCTGCGTGTCGACTTGAACGTTATGAACACATTGCTGACTACTACATCTCTTCTAGCTGCAAGCGCTTTAGCTGTCTCATTGTAGCACCAGTTAGCAGCGTCTTTCATCTTATGACTGTCAAACTCATACTTTCCACCATGCATGAAGAACATGTCATTCTCAAAATGGAGAAATCCTTGCTTTCTGACAAACATCTTCTCTGCATATGTAGACTTTCCTGAGCCAGGCAATCCTCTTACTAAATAAAGCTTAACTGTCTTTTCTGTTTCCATATTTATATTATATCATGTCTAGAATTTTTGTAAACAGCTGCAAATATCCTGAAAGTAAATAATTATATACCAACCATGGAGGAGATAACAATGAAAAGAATAATGACAATAATGCTCGCAGTAGGTTCACTGCTTTTCACAAGTTTCTCTGCAATAGGCGAAATTGGTGAAGATAGTGTGAAGATAGCAGCTGTAGAATGCTACGCATTGAAGATGCGCTTGAATGTTCCAAGAATATACAACAACACACAATCGCTTGGAAGCCGCAAATACTAGTCACAGCTTGTGACTGGAACTATGTAGCTTTGCTATGACAAGACTGGACAACTTGTAGATGTGCAGTTCAAGAACTTAGTTAACAAGAAGCACAAGCTCTCAAATGGAAAGTATGTGACATACACAACAAAGCTTGACAGCACTGTATATCCAAGATTCAACTGCATTGGAAGCAACAAGACAAAAGTGTTCAACACTGCATCAGTGTGCTTCAGCATAGCAGCAGAGCCAAGCTACAACATTGGTGAAATGAATGAAGACAATGGACTGTATCTAGTTCTTGCTGGAAAAGGAAAGATCTCAAAGAAGCAGCTTAAGTCATTGTCTGGTTATGCGGCTGGAACAATTGGCTGTGGCTGCATGGCTTATGGCCATGTCTCACCAACAAGGATGCTTGGATTTTGGGGAGCTACAGACATTGTAGATGATGTAGCAGCGGTCCATGGAACATGGACTGCAAAGCTTATCAAGTGAGGTTGTGGTCTAACAGCCATTCTGCTTTGCGCTTGTGCATGTAGATTGGCATGTGGCAATCTATCCAATCAACATCAACATCATAGTCGCTCTCGCCATTAGAGTATGGATCTTTGAAGCATGGTATTGAGTCTGTCCCAGAGGCAGACTTCAATATTTCATATTGCTCAGCTTTCCTTGACATGAAGTAGCACCAATTCACAAATGCTTCACGCATGTGGAATCTGTTTCGCTTCCAATAGTCTAAAGCCAAAGATCTTACTTCTTTATTCACATACTCTTTGTCAAAGGGATCATGTATTTTTCGCTTATACCTGAAAGTGCAGTCACTATCTCCTTGACTGTCTCGTATGTTGTCCCAATGCTTTTCAACTAGCTGCAACCAAACTCCATACA
>AUXO011709073.1_pt1 | contig 11584 bp, 9 predicted proteins | sample 768731 | NCBI WGS metagenome assembly AUXO01 (sample SAMN02715735, study PRJNA202380) | gut metagenome | biome: sheep rumen | host: Ovis aries | place: New Zealand: Palmerston North | reverse complement strand
TAGTATTAGTAAGTAAAGATGAAATAATGTCTAAGTTATTATTACCTTATCAATCTAAAGCAATGCAAATGTTCTTAGATTGGAATAAAAATTAATTAAAAAAGACTATTTAATAGTCTTTTTTTTTGATATGATGTTATAATAATAATAGGAGGATATGATATGGATAAAATAATTAATTTTTTAAGTGGGAAGGGTTTTAGAAGACTTTTATTTTTAATAAGTATCATATGTATTTTATTAGGAGGATATTTATTTTGGACTTATTTTAGTTATCAAAACTATGTAGAAATAGAAGCCAAAGTATTTAGAGTAGAATTAACTAAAGAAGGATATACTAAATCTAATGGTATTGTTGTAGAATCAGAATATGATGTATTTGTAAGATATACTGTTAATGGTACTAAGTATGAATCTAAAATAGGTGGTTTAAATGGATTCCAAGAAAAGGATAGAATAACTATTCATTATAATCCTAATAATCCTAATCAATTATCACAACCTTTAAATATATCTACACCTATAATATTATGTGTTGTTGGTGTTGTATTATTTGTATTATTAATACTTACTAGAAAGAAGAAACCTAAAGTTAAACAACAAGTTGCTAATATGGCTACTATGAGTCATTAAAAAAGACTATTAGTAGTCTTTTTTTTATATAAAGAATTCTTATAAATATATATTTTTTTTTATAATATAATAGTTAATAGTGAGGAGAATAATTATGAAAGACAACAAATTAAAAGATAAGTTTAAAGAAATAAAAAAGAGTAATTCAGATAAGTCATTAGATGAAGTATTATACATGGTTTATGATGAAGTAAAAGATGATTATAATAAACCATTTGATGTTTTAAGAAATATGATATTAGATGCTAATGGTATTAATGAATTAGATTATTATACTAAAGATGTTAATAAGGACTTAAAAAAATATATAGAAAAGAATATTTTTCCTGAATATAGTAAAAATGATGGAGGACATAATCTTGCTCATATATTAGAAGTTATTAGAAGATGTTTTGCACTTAATGATACTTATAAATTGGGATTAGATCATAATATGATTTATGCAATTGCATCTTGTCATGATTGGGGTAAATATGTAGATCATGAAACTCATAATTTGATTGCTGCTAAGAACTTTTTTAATGATAAAGGTATGAAGAAGTTCTTTAATGTTGATGAGAGAAAAATAATAAAAGAAGCAATAGAAGATCATAGATCATCTAAAGAAGATGAGCCAAGAAGTATATATGGTAAGCTTATATCTTCAGCTGATAGAAATACTAGAATAGAAATAGTATTTATTAGAAGTTTCTTTGTTGCACATGAGAGAATGCCAGAAGAAGTAATAGAAGATTATTTAGATTATACAATTAAAAGATTATCTAAAAGATATAGTGAAGAAAATCCTGAAAACATGTTCTTTGAAGATGAAACTTATAGAGTGTTCTTAGAAGATATGAGAAGTTTACTTAAACAAGAGGATGAATTTAAAAATAGATATTGTGAAGTTAATCGTATAAAGTCTAGACAAAATAAAGTTAAAGATGAACCAGGAAATGTTGAGTATTTAAAAGTCTAATATGAGTGTTCAAAATACTAAAACGATAGAGGCATATCAAAAAGGAGCTGAAAAGTATTTGATGTGTAATAAAATACTTTCTAGTAAATCTTTAGATGATAAGACGAAAATACATGATTTTATTAGAAAAACATTAAATGCAATTCCTTTAAGAAGTAATGTTTTAGAAATTGGTTCTGCAGATGGTGAAATGTCTAAGTTTATTAAAGAACTTGGATATAGTGTTGTTGCTAGTGATGTTACTCTTGACTTTATTAAAGCTTGTAAAGAAAAAGGATTAAAAACAATTAAATTTAATATTTTAACAGATAATTTTAAAAGAAAATATAATGCTATTATCTGTTGGAGAGTATTTGTTCATTTTACAAATGCTGATTCTTTAAAAGCACTAAATAAAAGTTATGATGCATTAGAAAATAATGGATTATTTATATTAAGTGTAATAGATAGAGATTGTAAAAATGTTGATAATGAATGGATTGATTTTCCTGATATATTTCATTTGGGAGTAGATAGATATTTTAATTATTACTCAAAGAAAGAAATGGATGAGATTATTAATAAAACTAAGTTTAATATTATAGATTTTAAAAGAATTTCTACAAGTGATGGAAATAAATTATTAATTTACGTATTAAGAAAAGAGGTTTTTATGTTTGATGTAGATAAAGAAATTAAAAAGTATATTAATAAAAATATCAAGACACAATATATTAGCAATAATTATGGTGGACATGGATGGAATCATATTAAAGAAGTAATTAAACGTAGTTTTGAATTAATGAGAGAGTTTAATTTGAAACTTAATCCAAATATGGTATATGTAATTGCTGCTTATCATGATATTGGATATAGTGAAGATCCTGACAATCATGAGCAAGTATCTAGTGAGAAGTTTTTAAATGATAATGGAATTAAAAAATACTTTACTGATTCTGAAATAAAGATTATTGCAGAAGCAATAGTAGATCATAGAGCAAGTTTAGAATATGAAGCTAGAAGTGATTATGGTAAATTAGTATCTTCTGCTGATAGAGCAATTGATGTTAAAAATATGTTAAAAAGATCAATAGAATTTCAGTATGAGAAACATAAAGAAGAAAATCCAACTGCACTTGAAGTAATTGATTATTCATATAGAAAGCTTTCTAGTAAATATGGTAAGGGCGGATATGCAAAAATGTATTATCCTGATAAGAAATATCAAAACTACTTAAAGAAGATGAATAAATTATGTTCTGATAAAGATGAATTCGTTAAAGAAGAGTTAAAGATTATTTCAAAATATTCTTCATTACAAATTATGTTATATGTTAATAGAGATTTAAAAAAATATATTGAAGAGAGTATTATTCCTGGGTATAGTGTTAATGAACCTGCTCATGGAATAGATCATATTAAATATGTAATTGATAGAAGCTTTGAATTAGTTCAAGAAAATAAATTAGATGTTAATTTAGATATGGTATATACGATTGCTGCTTATCATGATATAGGTCATCATATTGATTCTAAAACTCATGAAATTATATCTGGAGAGATAATGTCTAAAGATATGAAATTAAAAGAATTCTTTAATTCTAAAGAACTTATTACAATTAAAGAAGCAATTGAGGATCATAGAGCATCTTCAAAAACTAATCCAAGAAGTATATATGGTGAAATAGTATCTTCTGCTGATAGAAATGATTCAGTAGAGAAATGTTTAAGAAGATCTTATACATATGGTAAGAAGTTAAATCCTACATTTAGTGATCAAGAATTATTTGAAAATGCTCATAATGTATTATTAAATAAATTCGGAGAAGGTGGATATGCTAAGTTCTTTTTTAAAGATAAGAAGTATGAAAAGTTTTTAACTGAATTAAGAAGTCTATTAAAAGATAAAGATAAATATATAGAAACTCAAAGAAAATATGTTGAAAAGTTAAAAAAAGAAGGTAAAATATAATTGAAAGGAGATTCTATGAAAAAAGTTGTTGGAGGAATAGTTTTACTATTAATTGTTGGAGTATTTGTTTTAACTGGATGTAGTAAGAGTGGTAAATATGATTATTTAGTATTAGTTAATAAGTATTCGCAATTACCAGATGATTGGGAAAAGAATGTCGAATTAGTTGATGCTAAAAACGCTTGGGATGAAGATATTAAAGTAGAGAAGAATGCTTATGAAAGTTATTTAAAACTTGAAAAAGCATTAGAAAAAGATGGTGTTAATATTGAACTTGATAGTGTATATCGTTCAGTTAAAGCACAACAAGATTTATGGGATGAGTGGTCAGCTGATCCTGAAAAGGGAATTGATTATGTAAGAAAGTTTGTTGCAGTTCCTGGATACTCAGAACATCATACTGGTTTAGCAATCGATATTTGTATTAGAAAAGAAGACGGAGAATTAGAATTTGATAATGATGAAATGATTGCTGATAGAGAAACTTTTGCTAAAGTACATGAGAAATTAGCAGACTACGGATTTATTTTAAGATATCTAGAAAATAGAGAAGATTCTACTGGATATACATATGAACCATGGCATTTAAGATATGTTGGAGATAAGAAGATTGCTAAAGAAATAATGGATAAGAAGATTACTTTAGAGGAATATTTAGATAGTATTAAAGATATTAAGAATAATCATGAAGCTGCTAAATATAAAATTGAAACTACATTAAAAGATTATCTTGAAAAAGATGAATCAATTATTAATTCTAGATTCAATGTAACTAAAATTTATTCTTCTAAAGATGAGATGGATAATCCTATATTATCTACAATGGATTTAACTGATAAAGATATTGCTTTTGAAGTTACTTATCAATTACAACCTGCAGAAGGTGTTGATATTAATCCATTAATGGTACCTGATGGAGAATTTAATGAAGATTTAGGTTGGATTACAAATATAAGTAGATTAGGTATTCTAAAATATAATAGTAAAACTAAAAGTTATTCAATTGAAAATTTTGGAACAGGATGGTAATAAAAAGATAGATTTTATCTATCTTTTTTTGTATATTTACGTTATTTTTTTATACATACTATTGAACAATGTGTAGTAGGTTGCTATACTATATATATAATAGGAGACTGATAATATGAATAAGAAAGTTTTTTTATCATTAATATTTATTTTTTTATTATTTATGTATTTGCCTGTAAACGCTTCTAGTGACTACTATAAAGATATAACTATATCTTTTAATTCTAATGGTTGTCCTGGAGAAGATGGGAAATCTATTACTATTCAATTATTTAAAGATGGAGAAATTGAAGGAGATCCTGTTGTTTTAAATAAATCTAATAATTATACTCATACATATCAAGATTTATTTATATTTGGACCTGAAACTCCTGATGAAATTAAATATGATGTAAAAGTATTAGAAAATGGTAAATATAGATTATTATCTCCTAAACATCAAACTTATAAAAAAGAACATGTTCAAAAATGGGTACAAGTACCATATGAATATATTAAAGATGGTCATACTTATGTTATTACTACTGATAACTGGAATTATGAAAATAATGGTTTTAGTAAAATTATTTATTTAAGAGGAGACGTTACTGCTAAAGGTGCACAAGTTCTTCCTGAATATAATATTATTAATGGTATGAAATCATTTTATGTTATCGACGGTGAACCAATTGATAATACTAAGTGGACTGCTACTAAATCAAATAATAATACTTGGATATTTACAAATGAGAGTGAAGGTAAATATTTAACTTTAACTGGATATCTAAGAGATAGTGGTATTAATTATATATTTAAACGTTCTGGCAAGACTGAGTTTGTTAATGATACAGAATATAATTCTAATAAGATGCAATTAACTTATGTTGAAGGTTCAAAAGGAAGGTTCTATATTGGTACTCATACTAATTTCCCTGATGTAGATAATAATATGCAATATATTACTTTAAGTGGTCAAAATCAATATCAAGCTGGAAGCGATATGTCTAGAGCTGCTCAATTTAAGGCATTTGAATATGTAGATATGGAAGTTGAAGTTGGTGAGACAGTTACAATTGAAGAATCTATGTGTCCTACTGATGAAGTAGTTATTGATACTAATAGTAATTATAAAAGAAATATAAATATTAGTTTTGATTGTACTGGATGCGAATCTAAAAAAGAAAGTGGTATTACACTTCAATTATTTGCTGATGGAAAGAAAGTACAAGATGGAGAAGTTATCTTAAATAATAAAAACGGATTCAATTATGTATATGAAGATTTACCGGTATTTGCTGATGGAACATTTACTGAAATTAACTATGAAGTTAAAGCTTTAATTAATGGTAAATATTATTCTATTGCTGCTAAAGACATTAATTATAAGAAAGAAAAAGCTAATAGATGGATTCAAGTATTACCTAAAGATATAAAAGATGGACATACATATACTTTAGTTGCTGAGAACTTAGATTATGAAAGTAATAAGGTAAGTAAATATGTTTATTTAAGAGGCGATACTTCTTCTAGAACTGCAGGAGTAGATACTGAATATAATGTAGTTAATGGTAATAAACTATACTATGTATTAAAAGGTGATCCAAGTCCTAATACTAAATGGACAGCATCTAACGTACCAACTGATGATCCTGACTATAGTACTTATAAAAACTATTTTATGTTTACTAATGAAAATGAAGATAAGAAGTTAACATTAACTGCATATATTAATCAAAATGATGGTACAGTTAATTGGATATATAAACGTTCAGGTAATAGTGGATGGGTTAATGATTATGAATTAAATACTAATAGGGTTACATTTACTCCAATTGATAACTCAAATGGTAAATTTTATATTAGTACATTTAGTTTATTAGATCCACCTTATAATGAACCACAATATCTTGCTGTTGATTATCAAAATAATTTCTATGCAGAATATGATAGGGAATATGCAGCTCCTTTCTTAGCATTTGAATATGTAGAGAAAGAAATTGTAATAGAGAGTCAAATGGTAATAGAATCTAATTTATGTGAAGTATTAGATTATCCTAATATGAGTAATCCTAAAACTGGATATAATATTTTAATAATTATTTGTTTGATTACTTTATCAAGTTTAAGTGCATATATTGTAATTAAAAGTAATAAAAAAAGACTAGCTTAGTAGTCTTTTTTTTATATTCTAAATAGTGTTTTTACAGATGTATTACTTCTATCTATATCTTCTTGTTTAATACCTCTATCTAGAGCATATATTGTTTCTGCTGTATCTACTTCTTTATCAAATTGATAAAGTACTCTTTGTAGTAATTTTTTATATTCTGGATTAGCTTTTATAGCATCTTGTAATCTATCACTATTATATTGTCCATTAATTAATTTATTTGCGTCAAATGTTTCTCTAATACTAGTAGGTAAATCCATTCCTTCTTCCCAATATGTAACACCATCATAAGTAAAAGAATAAATATTTTTACCAAAATATTGCCATGGAAAGTCAGATGAAAATAGAAAGGCATCATCTTTTTTTAATAACATCATGATATCTTTATTATGAGTATAAACGAATGGTCTACCTTCACATAAACCAGTATAGGCACCACCTTTTGTATGTTTATCTAAAAAGATTTTTGGACTTTCTTTACTTTCAAATAATTTTCTTCCAATTAACTCTGCATCTGTCATATCTGGTCTTTTATCAGTTTGATCAAAATCACTACAGTTTTCACTACCATTCATTGCGAATGCAAATTGAGGAGAAAATACAAAATGATGTACATTACTTCTACATACTGATCCAACAGTTGCTAGTCTAGTATGAAATAGTGCATAATCATAATCTATCTTTCTTAAATCTTCTGCTATTTCTTCTACACTTAAATTTATATCTTTTTTAAATTTTATAATTCTTTTATCTTTAACAAAAACTATTCCGTTTCCGCTTCCACCACGTTCAAATATAAGCCAACTTAAATAATGCTCTAAGCCACCATATTCTTTATCAATAGTCATATATCCTTTTTTGTTTCCAACTACTTGTCTACACATATAATTCACTCCATGTAAAAAGATTGTTATATATTATACTTCTATTATTTAATATATTCAATTTGTATTCTATTATTTTTATATGAAAATATGCTAAAATATAGTAAATGCAACCAACTTTTTACAAAAAACAACTTAAAGTTGGTAGAACGCAACTGGTAGAAATTGTATGATTTGTTTGTAAAGGAGGGGAAAATATGAATAATCAATTTTCCGAAAATTTGAAAAAGATTAGAAAAGAAAATAATCTTTCTCAAGAACAACTTGCTGATGAACTTGGAGTATCACGTCAAGCAATTTCTAAATGGGAATCTGCTCAAGCTTATCCTGAAATGGATAAAATAATTGCTTTATGTAATAAGTTTGATCTTAATATAGATGATTTATTACATAGAGATATAAAAGAAGTAAAAGGAGAAGAAGAAAGTAAAAAGAAACTTAATAATTATATAGATGATTTTCTTAAATTTGTTTCTGATTCAATTAACTTATTTGTTAATATGACATTTAAAAGTAAAGTTAAATGTATTTTAGAACAATTATTAGTTGTATTTATATTATTTATATTATCATCTATTGTATTAGGTTTAGGTGATAGATTATTCTCAATTGTATTTAGTTTATTACCTGAAATAGTTAGTAGATATTTACTTGATATTATAAATTCTATTTTAAGTATAGTTTGTATTGTTGGATCTATGGTTATTTGGTCTCAAGTATTTAAAACTAGATATTTAAATTATTATGTAGAAGTTAAAAAAAATAAGAATGATGATAAAGACAATTCTAAAGAAAAAGATAATAAAAAAGTAGATATTAAAGAAAATAAAGTAATTATTAGAGATCCTGAACATAGTGATTATAGATTTATAAATGCATTATTTAAAATATTCATTATTTTAGTGAAAATATTCTTAGCATGGATTGCTATTAGTGTTGCTTTTGGATTAGTTGGTTTATTTATAGGATTAATAATTTCATTTATGTTATATAAAACTGGAATATTCTTTATTGGATTACTTTTAAGTATTTTATCATCTGCTTGTATGACTATTATTATATTATTATTAATTCTTAACTTTATATTTAATAGAAAAAGTAACTTTAAGAAAATGATTATTAGTTTTATTACTTCATTAATTATATTAGGTGCTGGATGTGGGTTAATTGTATTAGGTACTATTAACTTTGATATAGTTGCTCCTAATGATGACATGTATAAAACTGAAGAATTTGAGTATGAAATGAGAGATGATTTTAGAGTAAATACTCATTATAATTCTAATATTGAATTTGTTGAAGAAGAAAGAGATAACATTAGAGTAGACTATTATTTATTAAAATACTTTGATGTAGATAGTCATATGAATGAAAATGTTTTATATTATTGGAGTTATAGTGATAATCCAATGAAAGTTGCTAGAGAAGTTATTAAGAATGCTAATAATAAAAAATTGATTTCTTTTGATAGTAATATTGAAAAGATTACTATTTATGCATCAAGTTCTAATATTGAGAAAATTAAAAATAATATGGAACAATATAGATTAGAGCAAGAGCAAAATCAAAGAATTGAAAATGAAGAAGAAATTGAAGATGTAGAATAAAGTAGACTTAATTGTCTACTTTTTTAATGATATAATTATTTTAGCAACTCTTGAAATGTTTCCTGTATAAAATTATATAAAAGTATTATATTTTACTCATGAGAGGTGGAATTATGAATCAAAAAAAGATTGGTATATTTATTGCTAGTAGTCGTAAAAAAAAGAATATGACACAATCAGAATTAGCAGAGAAATTAGGTGTATCTGATAAATCTATAGGTAATTGGGAGAATGGTAGAAATATGCCAGATTTATCTTTATTTAAACCATTATGTGATGAATTAGATATAACTATTAATGAATTATTAAGTGGAGAGAAAATATCAAAAGATAAGTATCAAGAAAAATTTGAAGAAAACATTGTTAATACAATTGAATATTCTACTAAGAAAGTATCAAAATATAGTTCTATTGTTAATTTATTATTAATAATATTTGGATTATTTATATTAATATCTGCTATTATGATATTTCCAAGTGAAAGTAGTTGGGGAAGTATTTATTCAGTATTTGGTACTATGATATTTGTAATTGGTATTTCTAGATTTACTAAAAATTTAAAAATAGGTTATAGATTATTATTAGTTTTATTTATATTCTTAGGAATTCTTGGAACTTTATTCTTAACTGATTATATTAATGTAAAAAGGAACAATGAAGCACCTATGTTTAGAGAAACAACACTTTTTCTTGGTACTGAGGAAGGAGAAATTCTTTATTATGATACTCCTTTCTATGATGTGATTAAATGTGGTGATAATTATAAAATTATAAAAAATAAAAAATATACTCATGAAGAATTATTCGATTTCTGTATAAATGAATAAAACAGACAAAAATGTCTGTTTTTTAATTTGATTAATGTCTATTTATGTATTAAAATTATTTATAGTAGGTGAATGTAAATGTTAGAGTATAATCCTTGTAATGATTCATTAATGTTAGGTTTTTTATCTATTGTAAAAAACATTCTTTTACTTGTTCAAATACTTGGACCAATACTATGTATTTATAGTTTAATTTATACTCTAATTAAAATGGCACATAATCCAGATGATAAGAAACTTCCTAAAAGAGCAAAAAATAGTGTTATTGCTTTAGCTTTAGTTTTCTTTATTCCAACAATAGTTAATGCATTACTTGGACTTATTAGTCCTAATACTACTTTAGGTAGTTGCTGGAAGAGTGCGCATACTGTATTTAATAGTAAAAGTGAATATATTGATTTAAATAAAGATAAAAATAAAACAGGAATTATTAATGATGCTGATTCCTATGAAAAAGGGGTGTCAAAAGTAGGAGTATCTACACTTGACTATTCTAAAGCAAAGACAATTCCAAACAGTGCATTAGAAAATGCAAGTCATAGTAATTTGAGTATAGTTGTTGTATCAGATGAAGGAAGAGTTCTTGCTGAAAGACAAGCTGATTTACTTAGAGAGGGTGGATCTACTGTTAAGGTGTTTACTGGTCTTGCTGCTGTTAAATTGTTAGACCCTGCTTCTGATACTATTGTTAGTACAGAATATGCTCAAAATATGCCTTATATGGGAGATCCTGATGTTACAATAGGGCAAAAGTTTACTGTTTCTCAAGCTGCTACTAGAGATTTTCCTGGTTCTTCTAATATTACAACTGCAAACATTGCAATTGCTATTGGGAAGAAAAAAGGAGGAGCTACAACTGACTCTGATGCTTATTTTAAAGGTATGGATATTATAAATAATTATATTAGAGAAATAGGTTGCACTAAATCAAAACTTCCTAGTAGTAGTGGAGTTAATTATATTTATCATGAAAAGAGATTTACAAATAATAATAATGGCATTTCTACTGGAGAATATGGTATTACTGCAAATGATTTAGCTTTAGTTACAATTAATGCTATGAAAGATGAAAATTTTTCTAAAGGAATTAATTATGGTAAAAATGGTATTTGTAATCCTCCATATAAAAATACATTCTTTATAAAAAGTGGTACTCAAGCATATTGTCATGGAGTGTGGGGTTTTGATAAAGATGGTAAAAGATATTATGTTGTTATTCTTGGAGTAAACTGTAAGAATAGTGGAGATAACAAATGTCAAATATTTAGAGATATTTATAATTGGAGTATAAATACTTTATTTTAGAATGAAAGGGTAATATGAAAAGAAAGGTAAAAAGATTCTTAAATGAAAAGAATGAAGAATTAAATAATAAAGATTATATTACTGTCTTTATAATAATTCTAATTTATGGAATAGTTTCTTTTATTAATTTGGGTTCAAACAAAAGTCCCCAAACTTTTTATAGTGCTTTTAAAGATGATAGTTTAACTTTTGAATTAGAAAAAATTGATACTGTTCATCATATGATGATATTTAATGGACA
>AUXO011700318.1_pt1 | contig 11584 bp, 11 predicted proteins | sample 768731 | NCBI WGS metagenome assembly AUXO01 (sample SAMN02715735, study PRJNA202380) | gut metagenome | biome: sheep rumen | host: Ovis aries | place: New Zealand: Palmerston North | reverse complement strand
CCCAGACGGTCGCCATCAGCTACGACTCCAGATTAAAGGGCTGGAACTTCGCCCGGGCGGCAGCCGGTGTCCTGGCTGCAAATGGAATCAAGGTCCGCATCTATGATGAACTCATGCCGGTTCCGGCTCTTAGTTTTGCGACCCGTTACTACAACTGCAACGCCGGCATCATGGTGACGGCTTCCCACAACCCCAAGGAATACAACGGCTATAAGGCTTACGGTCCGGACGGCTGCCAGATGACGGACGACGCGGTCGCGGTTGTCTACGACGCGATCCAAAAGACCGACGTTCTGACCGGGGCGACTTTTATGGACTTTGCCGAAGGCGTGGAGCAGGGGCTGATCCGCTTCGTTGGGGAGGACTGCAAGGAAGCCCTCTATCAGGCGATCGAGGACAGACAGGTCCGGCCGGGTCTTTGCAGGACGGCAGGACTGAAGCTGGTCTACTCCCCCTTAAACGGTACCGGTCTGGTCCCGGTCACCCACGTGCTGACGGATATGGGTATTACCGATATCACCATCGTACCCGAACAGGAATATCCCAATGGCTACTTCACCACCTGCCCTTATCCCAACCCGGAGATCTTCCAGGCGCTTGAAAAAGGACTGGAGAAGGCAAAGGAAGTCGGCGCCGATCTGATGCTGGCGACCGATCCCGACGCGGACCGGGTCGGCATCGCCATGAAGTGTCCGGACGGCTCCTATGAGCTGGTCTCGGGCAATGAGATGGGCGTCCTTCTGCTCGACTATATCTGCGCCGGCAGGATCGAAAAGGGGACCATGCCCAAGGATCCGGTTGCGGTTATGTCCATCGTATCTACCCCGCTTGCCGATCTGGTGGCTCAGCATTACGGTGTGGAAATGCGCCATACCCTGACCGGCTTTAAGTGGATCGGCGATCAAATCGCGGATCTGGAAGCCGACGGTCAGGTGGATCGCTTTATTTTCGGCTTTGAAGAGAGCTACGGCTATCTGGCAGGCCCCTACGTCCGGGACAAGGACGCCGTGATCGGCTCCATGCTGATCTGCGAAATGGCGGCATATTATAGGAGCATCGGCTCTTCCATCAAGCAGAGACTGGAGGAGATCTATCAGCAGTACGGCCGCTATCTCAACAAGGTCGACAGCTTCTCCTTCCCGGGTCTTTCCGGTATGGACAAGATGGCAGGCATCATGACGGAGCTTCGCAAGAATCCCCCGGCAGAACTGGCAGGCAGAAAGGTCGTATCCGTAACGGATTATTTAAAACCCGAGGAGACCGGTCTTCCCAAGGCGAACGTCCTGATCTGCGGTTTGGATGACGGGGCGACGGTCGTCGTCCGCCCGTCCGGCACGGAGCCCAAGATTAAGGCTTACTACACGACCAAGGGAGCAAATCTTACGGAAGCCGAGCAGGAGAAGGACGCGCTGGCAGAGGCTCTGAAACCGCTTTTTGCTTGACAGCAGAGGCTCTATAGGCTATAACTTTATAAGTCATTACATTTTCGGAAACGAAAAAATTTAGGAGGAAATATTCATGAATAAGGTTGAATTATCTGCTGCAATCGCGGAACAGACTGGTCTTTCCAAGAAAGATTCTGACGCTGCAGTTAAGGCATTCATCGATGTCGTAACGGACGAACTGAAGAAGGGCGGAAAGGTTCAGCTTGTTGGCTTCGGTACTTTTGAAGTCTCTGAAAGAGCTGCACGGGAAGGCAGAAATCCGCAGACCGGCGAGACCATGACCATTGCGGCTTCCAAGGCTCCCAAGTTCAAGGCTGGCAAGGCTTTAAAGGACAGCGTAAACGAGTAAAACAATTCTGATTATGATAAAAACGGCAGTGCCGGAGTCATCCGGTCCTGCCGCTTTTTTACGCCTCACTGGATTCTCTTAGGAGCAGCTTGCAGTCGGCGTAGAGCGTGGTGTATAGGGTCGCCTGGTTCTGGGACAGGTGGGAGATGGTGTCAGCCAGCAGCTGCCCCATGAGGTCCCCATTGATGCGGATGGTGGTCAGCCTGGGCTCATAGTAGCGGGAACGCTGGGAGTCGTCGAAACCGCAGACCAGGACGTCGTCCGGTACCCGGCTGCCCAGCTGCTTTAAGACCTCGCAGGCGTCGATTGCGACGTAGTCGTTGGCGCAGATGAGAACCTGGGGCAGGCTGGGCATGCTGGCAAATTCCTGCCTCAGATATTCGCGGTAGGAGTAGAGATCGTGGGGCAAAGAATCCTCACCCAGCACGCTGAAGACAGGATCGGCGTCCACCTGGTAAAAAGCGGCTGCGTTTTGAAAGGCGGTGTAGCGCTCATAGAAGGACTGGCAGTGCCGGTAGTTGCCGACAAAGCCGAAGCGGGTCCGTCCTTTTTGCAGACAGTAGTCCATGAACTGGTAGATGCCGGACCGGTTGTTCATCTGCAGGACGACCGCCGGGAGGGGTCGGATGATATTTTGGACAGGGGCGTCCGCAAAGACCGTCGGAATCCCCTGGTCACAGATCATGCGGGCGTAGTCGTAGTCAAAGATCTCCACGCAGATGATGGCGGCAGCGGTAGCGGGATCAAAGGTAGGCGGCATCTGACCGGCGGCAATATCGGCGCCGGTGACCTGTAAAATAACCAGCCTGAGCCCCTGCTTTTCAAACATGGCGTTGGCGGTCTTCAGCATGGAAGAGGCAAAGTGTCCGTTGTCGAGCAGCTTTGCCGTAAGCAGGAAGATGTTGGTCTTCCCGGCAGCTTCCTCCGGGAGCCGGATCTCCTGCTCCAGCGTCTCCGGTTTAAAATAGGAGAACTGCTTATAGCCCATCTCCACGGCCTTGGTCAGGACCTGCTTGCGCGTCGCCTCGGCAAGGACGCCGGTGTTGTTGATCGCTTTTGATACGGTGTTGCGGGAGAGGCCGAGTGCATCGGCAATATCCTGTATGGTGACTCGTTTTGCCATGATCAACCTCCTTTCTTTCCTTCGATCTGAATTTGATCTAAGTTTCAGCTTCTTTATCATACAGTTTCCTATTACTATGTGCAATTTATTTGTGCGCAGATAAATAGCGCAGGTACTGTTCGGCGGCGGACCGCCGCTTGGTGTTGACGATAATGCCCAGGTAGAGGTCGTCCTTGATGCCGGAATCTTTGAAAATGCCTCCGTTTCCCGTGAGGACCAGGGCGTCCTGGGCAGAGGTCAGCCCCCCTTCTTTTAAATCCGCCACCCCGCTTAGATCCGCCAGATAGCCGCTTGATTCCATCAGGTCGTAGGCGGACTTGCTCATGATGACCGTATCCAGTTCCTGGGTCTCGACCATGGCGACAATCTTCATGCGGGAGGCGTAGGAATACTGGCTGTCGGACTCTTTTTCCGATCCCAGAACCAGGCTGCCGGTAAAGAAGACCTGCTTGTGCCGGGGATCGATGCCCGCATCCTTCATAAAGCCGTCCGTCAGGTCCTTCTTTATTTCATTTCCAAAGGAGACATTGATCGATGCCGCATAGAGGTAGGTGTCCTTCTTGGTAACAGTCCGAAAGATCAGGTAGCCTCCTATATAAAGGAAAATGAGTCCGATGATGATGGGCAGCTTGTAGTAGTCCCAGATATAACCGATCCGCTTCTTGGGCGTCAGACTTTGAAATTGTTCCTTGGGATCCTTTTCCATTTATGGTTCTTCCTTCCCCTTCTTCATATTGGTCAGATCCTCCGGAGCTTCGATAAAGTGAAGCACATTTTTCAAAAGATAAGAGGATAGAAGCGCACACAAGCCCTCTCCGAAGAAGATAGCGGGTGTAAAGATATTAATAATGAAGTAATAGACCGCGAAGTGGATGGCAGCGACCACGATCGTGCAGATCAAAAAGCGGACGCTGACGATCAGGGAATTTTTAAACATCATGGGAATCGTATTGACGAAGCGGGCTTCCAGCGGAAAGAGATAGATCAGGATCATGACATAGAGGATGACCATGAGAATCCAGACGGCGTAGAGGAGAACCCAGATGACGCCTGTATTCTTTAAGCGGGTCAGGACATAGCCGTCAAGAGAGAGGACACCTCCGACGCCCAGCATAATGAGACCGGTCAGGGTCCCCTGTTTGAAATTATCCCTAAAGGCGGAGAAGTAGGTCTTTATGACGCCCCCCTCTTTGCCCTCCGCGATCCGCAGCGTGCAGTAGTAAAGCGCCGTCGTGGATGCCCCGATGGTGAAGATCGGCAGGGACGTTAAGAGCCACAGCAGATTTAAGATGACGCTGTCCGCGATATGGCTGATAAAGTTCATAATCGGATTGTCCAGACTGAAAAGATCTTTTAACATGTCAGCCTCCTTTTTGCAGTCTTAACCCAAGTATATTGTGCAAATGTAAAAATGTCAAATCTCCCTGTATACAAGATACCTCTAAAAACTGCACAATTTTTGCCTGCCTAAATTAGTGAATGTGTCAAACGTAAAAATAATCCTAATATTAGTTGACAAAGACCTAATACAGAACTAGATTATAAGTGTCAATTGCATATTGAAGAGTGTGCAAATGTAAAATCTTTAATCGAAGGAGGAGCAAGATGGCAGGTAAAACCGCAAAAGTCGGAGCTTACCGACCGGGGGCAGCCCCCAAGGGGAATTTCCTGAGTTATCTCAGGTCCCACTGGCAGCTGTACGTAATCTTCATGCTGCCGGCATTTCTGTTGACCATTATTTTCAAGTACGTTCCCATGGGAGGCGTCCTGATCGCGTTCGAGCGCTACAATCCGATCCGGGGCATCCTGGGCAGCCGGTGGGTGGGAATGAAGTATTTCCACCGCTTCATGTCATCCCCCGACTTCCTCCAGTATCTGGGCAACACGCTGAAGCTGAGTATCTACGGTCTGCTCTGGGGCTTCCCCATGCCGATCATCCTGGCTCTCCTTTTAAACCGGATCCAGAATAAGCATGTGCAGAAGAACATCCAGCTGATCCTCTATCTGCCCAACTTCGTATCTGTCATCGTCCTCTGCGGTATTGTGAGAATCCTCCTTTCCGTCACAGGTCCGGTCAACCTGCTTCTGGGCACCCATATCAACTTCATGACCATGCCGGAAGCTTTCCGTACCATCTACATCGCATCCGGTATCTGGCAGGGAGCCGGCTGGGCATCCATCATGTACACGGCTTCCCTCTCCAACGCGAGCCAGGAACTGCGCGAAGCGGCGGTCATGGACGGGGCCAATATCTGGCAGCAGATCAAGGCAGTCGAGTGGCCGGCAATCAAGGATATGGTCGTTATCCAGTTCATCCTCTCCGCCGGCAATATCATGAGTATCGGATTTGAAAAGGCCTACGCTCTGCAGACGGACATGAACCTGGAGACCTCCGAAATCATCGCAACCTACGTCTACAAGAAAGGTCTTTTGGACGGCGACTACAGTTTCTCAACCGCCGTCGGGCTGTTTAACTCGATCATCAATGTAATTCTCCTGATCGTCGTCAACGCGATCGTCAAGAAGATGAATGAAGGAAAAGGTCTGTAAAAGAGAAGGAGAAAACAATGAGAAAGAGAAAATTCAGTTCCTACGCCTTGTCCGATAAGCTCTTTTTGATCATCGGATACTTATTCCTGGCTCTCTTTGTTCTGGCGATCATCGTGCCCCTGATCTACATCGTCATCGCTTCCTTCATGGATCCGGTCACCCTGCAGAACAGCGGTGTCACCTTTGATTTCAGTAAATGGACCATCACCGCCTACAAGCGAGTCGTGGAAAACAGGCAGATCTGGGTCGGCTTCGGCAATGCCATCCTGTATTCCGTCGCCTTTACCTTCATATCTGTCGCAGTTACCATGCTGGCGGCTTACCCCATGTCCAGAAAGGACTTTAAGGGTCGGGGCTTCTTCAATGTTGTCTTTGTCATCACCATGTTCTTCGGTGGCGGATTGATCCCGACTTACCTCCTGATCAGCAAGCTGAATATGCTGGATACCATCTGGGCGATCATCCTGCCGGGCGCTTTCAGTGTCTGGAACATGATCATAGCCAGAACCTACTATTCCAATGTTCCTTCCGAACTTCGGGAGGCGGCTTCGGTCGACGGCGCCAACGAGATCACCTATTTCTTCAAGGTCCTCCTGCCCGTCTGCAAGCCGGTCATCATGGTCCTGGTTATGTGGCAGTTCGTCGGAATGTGGAACAGCTACTTCGATGCGATGATTTACTTATCTTCCGATTATAAGCAGCCCCTGCAGCTGGTCCTCCGCGCCATCCTGATTCAGAACCAGCCTCAGCCGGGTATGATCGCGGATATGCAGTCCACAGCGGCAAGAGCCCAGTTGGGCGAACTGCTGAAGTACGCAACGATCATCATTTCCAGTATTCCGCTTTTGGTAATGTATCCGTTCTTCCAGAAATACTTTGACGCCGGCATCATGGCCGGAGCGGTCAAGGGCTGATCGGATACAGTAAATGAATTTAGGCCCGTCAGGGTTTAGATAATAAGGAAGGGAAAAGGAGTAAAGTATGAGAGTAAAAGCAGCAAAGAGAGTGTTGGCACTTGCAATGGCAGCGGCTATGGTCCTGCCTCTGGCAGCCTGCGGCGGCAAGGGCGCGGCTGCAGGCGCGGATGTTTCGGACGTTCCGGCAGAGGATGTCAAGCTTCCCTTAAAGGAGAAGGCGACGATCACCGGTCTGACCACCTATCCGGCAGGGTCCGAATCCGAACCCAACAATAGGACCATTTTCAAGAGACTGGAAGAAAAGACCAACGTCCATGTCGACTGGACCGCGATTTCCAGCGATCAGTGGGGAGACAAGGCTTCCCTGCAGATGTCCAATACGGATACCTTACAGGACTTCGTCTTCAACGCGGGCTTTGGCGACACCGATCTTCTGCGTTATGCGGAGCAGGGTGTCATCATTAACCTGGAAGACTACATCGACAAGTACATGCCCAACCTGAAGAAGATCTTTGACGACTATCCGGAATACCGGATTATGTCAACCGATGAGGACGGTCATATCTGGGCTCTTCCCTGGATCGAGCAGCTGGGTGAAAATAAGACAGCGATCCAGACCGTGGGCAATATGTCCTTTATCAACAAGAAATGGCTGGATTTCCTGGGACTTCAGATCCCGAAGACAACGGATGAATTTGAAAATGTCCTCAAGGCATTCAAGGATCATTCCCAGGATCTGCAGAAGCAATTCGGAATTGAAGGCAGCATCATCCCCATGTCCTGCATCGTGGGCGGCGGCAATGAGGACTGTATGATCCTGATCAACGGCTTCGGCGAGGGCTACGGTGACAACGACAACGGCAAGCACATCGCAGTCACCAACGACAACAAGGTCATCTGCACGGCCACCCAGGAAGGCTACAAAAAGGGCGTGGAATGGCTTCACAAGCTGAACGCCGAGGGGCTGATCGATCCGGAAGCCTTCACCCAGGATTGGTCCACCTATGTTGCCAAGGGCAAGTCCGGTCGTTACGGCGTCTGCTTCACTTGGGATGTCGCCAACATCGACAACCTTAAGGACTGGGTTCCGCTGCCGGCTCTGACGGCAGATGTCAGGAATATTACTCCGGCAAACGGTTCCTATACATCCGGTTTCGACAGAGGCAGATGTGTGGTAACATCTAAGGCTAAGAACCCGGCCCTGGTCTGCTCCTGGCTGGATCAGATGTACGATCCCATGCAGTCTCCGCAGAACAACTGGGGAACCTATGACGAAGGTGATGAATTCGATATCTTTAAAATGGGCAAAAACAAGGACGGCAAAGATATGCTCCAGCACGCGCCGCTCGGTGATGCTTCTCCGGTTGAGGTCCGTGAAGCAGAGTGTGTCGCAGGTCCTCTGGCAGTCATGAACTCTTACTACAACGTCTATGTCACCACTCCGGATGACGCTCAGTACAGACTGGACTGGATCAAGGACATTTACACACCGGACATGAAGAACGACAACGTTTATCCGAACCTTTTCATGAATGCCGAGGATACCCAGGACCTGTCCGATCTGCAGGCGGATCTGGTCACCGAGATCAATACCCAGAAGGCGGATTGGGTTATGAACGGTCTGACTGACAAGGATTGGGACGCATACCTGAAGAAGCTGGATGGCTATGGCCTTGAGGACTATCTGGATATCTATCAGAGAAATCTGGATAAATTCAACAAAGCTGAAAGCAAGTAATCAGGAAATGATGGAGCCGGCCTGCACCTATCTGCGGGTCGGCTGTTTTTATCTGCGACATCCTCCATGGGAACGGTAGGCACTTAAGAGGAAGACTAAAAATATAACGAAGACGAGAGGAAATGATATGTCAAGCCAGATACTTGATCAGGCAAGAAAGTATGAAGAGACAGCAAGCGAGAAGATCGAGCCAAAGGAGAAACCGGCCTTCCATCTGGTGCCTCCGGCGGGCTGGATGAACGACCCTAATGGATTTTCCATCTACCAGGGGCGTTACCACATGTTTTTCCAGTACTACCCCTATGCCTCCCATTGGAACGATATGCATTGGGGACACGCGGTCAGCGACGACCTCCTGCACTGGGACTATCTGCCCTGCGCGCTGGCACCCGACCAGGACTACGACAGCTTCGGCGTCTTTTCGGGAAGCGCGGTCACGCTGGCGGACGGCAGGCAGCTTTTGATCTACACCGGCGTCAGAAATGACCTGGCTCCGGGCAGGGAGAAGCACCAGATCCAGACCCAGTGCGTGGCGATCGGGGACGGCGCCGACTACCAGAAGTACGGTTTCAATCCCGTCATTGACGGCAGAATGCTGCCCGAGGGCTTTAGCCGGGAGGACTTCCGCGATCCTAAGATCCTCCGCAAGGCGGACGGGACCTACGAGTGTCTGATCGCCAATCGGGCAGCGGACCGGTACGGACAGATCCTTCTCTTTAAGAGCCCCGACGCCCTTCACTGGGAGTTCGTCAAGGTCCTGGTCAAAAATGACGGGAACTACGGCTTTATGTGGGAGTGTCCCGATTTCTTCGAGCTGGACGGCAGGCAGATCCTTCTGACCAGTCCCCAGGATATGGAGTCGACGAGGGACCTGGAGTTCCACAGCGGCAACGGCACCCTCTGCGTCATTGGGGCCTATGACGACGACCGGAAGGACTTTCAGCCGGAAGCCTATCAGACCATCGACTATGGCTTTGATTTTTACGCGCCCCAGACGGTACAGACGCCGGACGGCCGCCGGATTATGATCGGCTGGATGCAGAACTGGGATGCCTGCGCCATCCGTCTGCCGGAAGCTCCCTGGATGGGTCAGATGTCGATTCCCAGGGAGCTGTCCCTGCAAAACGGACGCCTCTTCCAAAAGCCTGCCCGGGAATATGAAGCCCTGAAGGGGGCAAAGACTTCTTATCAGAACGTCGAAGTAAAGGGCGAGGTCAGCCTGGCTGGTTTATCGGGCAGGACCACCGATATGGAAGTGACGGTCCGCGCCAAAGAGGGGGAGGACCTCTATACCAAGTTCTCCATCCATTTCGCGCAAAATGATCGCCACCTGATGTCGGTCAGCTTCAGACCCCATGAATCCGTCGTCAAGATCGACCGCAAATACAGCGGGTCCAGGCGGGCTGTTGTCCACCAGCGGCGCTGCCATGTGGAGGGCGATCCCAGGGAGATCTGCCTGCGCCTGATCCAGGATCGCTACAGCGTGGAGATCTTCATCAACGATGGGGAAAAGACCATGACGTCCACCCTCTACACCGAGTTGGATGCCGATGGGGTCTCCTTCGTCTGCGATGGGACCGCCGTCATCGACGTGGAGAAGTACGATCTGAAGGTAGAGTAAAGGCAAAGTGAAAAGCAGTATGACCGAAAGGCAGGCTGCAAGGAAAAATCAATAAGGATAAGAAAAGTCGGGGACAGTCGTCAGAGATCTTGTCCCTGATTTTTTGTTCTCGGTATTTGCTGGGCTTTGCATCATAGGGCTTTATTTAGGGTCTATCTCTCTTTTTTCGTAGATGGTACAATGGGTTCATACAGATTCCGAGGGGGCTCCGGAAACAGAAAGGGAGGTTCGAGAATGTTATTTAAAGAGATGGTCGACGCGCGATATTCCGTCAAAAGTTTTGACGGCAGAGCGGTTGAAGAGGAGAAATTACAGGCGGTGCTGGAGGCGGCGGGCAAGGCTCCGACGGCTAGAAATGCCCAGTGTGTTCGGATCTATGTCCTGAAGTCCGAGGCTGCCATGGACAAGGCGAGGGAGCTGACCCCCTGTACCTATGGGGCTCCGGTCTGCCTGCTTGTAGCCTATGACCGGACGGAAGCCTACCGGTATCCGGACGAGGATGGAAACGCCGACTCCGGCGCTGAGGACTGCGCCATCGTTGCAACCCATGTCATGTTTGAGGCTTTGGAGCAGGGACTGGGTACCTGCTGGGTCAATCGCTTCTCTCCGACGAAGGCGAAGGAAGTCTTTGTCCTGCCGAAAGAGCAGGAAGCGGTTCTCATGATGCCCATTGGTTATCCGGCGGAAAATGCCAGGCCGCTTGCCAATCACGAGAAGAAAAAGCCCCTGGCAGAGATTGTGACGGAGCTGTAAGGAAGGAGCAGAAATGAGACTGGATAAATTTTTAAAGGTATCGAGACTGATCAAGCGCCGGACGGTCGCCAACGAGGCGTGCGACGCGGGCAGGGTCAGTGTCAACGACAAGGTCGCCAAGGCGTCCCTTGATGTCAAGGCGGGTGATATCATCGAGATCCGCTTCGGCGAACGGAAGATGAAGGTCCGCGTCAAGGAGATCATCGAGACGACCAAGAAGGAAAATGCCGCCGATATGTACGAAGCCATCTGACCCCGGTAGGGGGATAAAACGCAGCCTGGGCGCTGGCGCGAAGTTCGCTTTTGCCCGCAGGTCATTTGTTACCGGCTTGAAGGAAGGCGGGATAAGGTGTATGATACGGTTCATGCCTAAGAAGAGAACAGGCGCTTGATGGATAAGGGGATTATATGAGCAGACGAAGGGACAGCCGAAAAAGAAGCAGGGGACGCGCCCGTAAAAGGAGACAGAGCCGGACCACGGTGCGTCTGATCATCTTTTTTGTCCTTATTTTAAGTGCGGCTCTTTTGGTCAAGGGCTTCTTTTTGAACCGGAAGATCGATGCGAACGACGCCAGGGCAAGGTCCCTTGAGGCGGAAATCGAAGCGGAGAAGGAGAGAACCGATCATATCAAGGCGCAGCGGGACACGATCAGTTCCAACGAGGTCATCAGCCAGCTGGCAAAGGACAAGCTGGGCCTGGTGGAATCGGACGAGATCCTGTTTAAGTCGGAGGACTGATGCAAAAGACGGCGGATGTCAAAACAAAGGAATGGATAGAAAGAACCGGGATGCTAAAGGGGGCGCGGCGGATCATCGCCGGCGTGTCCGGCGGGGCAGACTCGGTCTTTCTTTTTTATCAGCTAAAGGAGGTCTGTCAAAAGGAGGGCCTTCCCTTTGAAGTCATCCATGTCCACCACGGCATCCGGGGAGCGGAGGCGGACGGGGACGCGGAGATGGTCCGGGACCTCTGCGAAAGGTTCGGCGTCAAAGTCCGAGTGATCAGGCGGGATATCCCCCTTGAGGCAAGAAGGGAGAGGCTGACCCTGGAGGAGGCGGGGCGGGCTGTCCGCTACGCCATTTTCCGGGAG
>AUXO016628242.1_pt1 | contig 11585 bp, 9 predicted proteins | sample 768731 | NCBI WGS metagenome assembly AUXO01 (sample SAMN02715735, study PRJNA202380) | gut metagenome | biome: sheep rumen | host: Ovis aries | place: New Zealand: Palmerston North | reverse complement strand
GTGCGGGTCTTATACTCCTTGATATAGCCCGAGTACTTGTTTTGCGGTGCGGACTCAAACTGCGATGAGGTGAAAGCGTTGTCGGCAATCAGCACGGTGGAGAAAAACTGGTCTTTGTAGCCAATCCAGCGGACACGCGCATTCTCTTTCCTGCTGTCGCTTTTCTGTTCGCTGAGGGTCTCCATCTCTCCGCCCGAAAGCATATATTGCAGTTGGGCATAACGCTCCTCAAACTTCCGTCCGCGCTCCTGCTGCGGCACGAGTTGTGTCCAGTGCAAATCAAGAGAATTGGTGTTTTGTGCAAGCACTGTGTTAAGTCCGTGAGCAACGATGTCGAAACCGACCATATAGTCGTCCTCGCGGAGCGTATATACAAAGTCCAAGTAACTGTCTTCCATATCGGTATGCAGGCGCATAACGACTTTGTCGCTGCTCGTCTGTATAGGCTCAAAATAGAGTTGGTCGGTGGAGATAATGCGGTTGTTGGCTGTCAGGAGCGTAAAGGCGGTCATTGTCTCGTCCTTGCCGAAGAGACGAAGGTTGTTTATGCTGTCGCCGTAGGCTTTATACTCTTTCAGTTCGGCGCGCGATATATATCCGCCTTTGGTTTGCAGCAGAAGACGTATTTTGCTGTTTTCGAGGGTTATTGCTTTGTCCTCGCCTACAGCTGCTGCGGCAAGCTGTCCGAAGACGGCTTGCAGTTGGTCTGCTTGCTGCTCGGGGGTAAGCGGTTGAGTCTGTGTCTGTTGCTGCTCAACAAAACTGCTTATGCTGTCAGACAGGCGTTGGGCTTCTGCCCTCATCTGCTCAGCATGCCGTATGCTGTCTATGGTGTGCTGACGTGCCGCCATCTCCTCTTTGGAGGGACGGTTAAATAAAGAAAAGCCGACCACAATAGCGGCTATCAAAAGAAATCCAATCCAAGTGTTCTTATCCATTATTTTCGTTATTTTCGTTATTTTCGTTATTTTCGTAAATTACGTAAACTACGCAAACAACGCAATCTACGTAAATTACGTTTACTATTTCCTAACATATTCGGCAAAAGTGAAAGAGTGGGGGTTGTTTTCATCAGCCTCTACGTTTTCTTCAGCCGTCTGTTGCCATACATCGGGTTCAATAGCAGGAAAGAAGGTGTCGGCTTCGTCCCAAGTATGGTGTATGTGTGTGATATACAGTTTGTCCGCTATGGGCATAAACTGCTTATATACCATGCCGCCGCCTATGATAAAGGCTTCTTCGTCTTTACTCACCATTTGCAGTACTTGCTCTATGGAGTAGGCACTGTCTGCGCCGCTGAAGGTCTTGCCCTGTTGGTCGGTGAGTACGATATTCCGTCTGCCGGGCAGCGGGTGGCGGGGTAGGGAGAAGAATGTGCGTTCGCCCATTATTACTGTATGCCTGTCGGTTATCTGCTTAAAGTGTTTGAGGTCTTTGGGCAGGTGGCACAAGAGGTTGCCTTTGTTGCCTATAGCGTTGTTTTCGCTTATTGCTACTATTATGCTTATCATACGCTCACTTCTCCTTTTATATGCGGGTGCGGGTTATATCCGGTCAGGGTAAAATCGTTGTACTTGAACGCGAAGATGTCTTTTTTCTCGGGATTGAGATGCATTGTAGGCAAATCTCGCGGTTCACGCGACAGTTGGAGTTTGACCTGCTCTATGTGATTGAGGTAGATATGCGCATCGCCGAGGGTGTGTATAAACTCTCCGCATTTCAGACCTGTCGCCTGTGCCATCATTTGCAGCAGCAGAGCGTAAGAGGCTATGTTAAACGGTACTCCGAGAAAGATGTCTGCACTGCGCTGGTAGAGTTGCAGGCTTAGTCTGTCTGCTGCCACGTAAAACTGAAACAAGCAATGGCAAGGCGGCAGAGCCATCTTGTCCACTTCCGCCACGTTCCACGCACTCACTATCAGTCGGCGGCTGTCGGGGTTGGTGCGAATCTGCTCTTGCAGTTGTTTTATCTGGTCAATGGTGCCGCCGTGGTAGTCAGGCCAAGAGCGCCACTGATGACCATAGACAGGACCGAGTTCGCCGTTTTCGTCAGCCCACTCGTCCCATATACTAACGCCGTTTTCTTTGAGGTAGCGTATGTTGGTGTCGCCGCGAAGAAACCACAGCAGTTCGTATATGATAGACTTAAGGTGCAGTTTTTTTGTAGTGAGCAGGGGGAAACCTTCGTTAAGATCAAAGCGCATCTGATGTCCGAAGACAGAAACGGTACCCGTGCCTGTACGGTCGTGTTTTACAGTGCCTTCTGTCAGTACGCGCCTGCATAGGTCAAGATATTGTTGCATATTTTAATTGTTTACCGTTTGTGTAATTTGTTGATTATCTGTTTTATCTTTTGCCTTGTCTGCCACGGCAGCAGTTTGGATAGTCTTTGTCCTATTCTGTAATAGAGCAGTTGGAGATGGTATCTGCACATTTTCCTCGGCGAGATGACCGACTGTGTATAGTCCAAAATAGCTTTGCTTAGTGTGCTTATATCTTTGTTTTTATCTATAAGTCCGGCGGGGACATCGGCAGTCTTGGTGATGACTGCAACAGGATTGTCGTCAACTGTTTGTACTTCTATCCGAGCAAAGGTCTTGAGAAGTTCGTTAACGTTGATTCTCTGTTGCTTGTTCCATATTAAGAGGCTGTTGTCTTCTATGCGGATATTGTATTTGTGGAATCCTCTGTAGTTTTCGTATTCAGCCTCGTCAGGATGATGGTTGAGATAAAGTATGCCGCCTGTTTTAAGAGTACCGACTGCTTCAATTATGCCTTTGACAGGATTGTCGGAATGATCGAGTGCGTTTTGTATTATGACGAGAGAGACGTTATGTTCGGGATAGAAGGCCGACAGATATTCCATCATACCGAACTCCACTTGAGGCAAGCCGAGTCGGTGCTTGGTCGTTATATTGTTGTAGAACAGTGCGAGCGGGTCAATGTAGCGAATGTTGATAGCCTGCTGCCTGCCGCCTGTTGATATGTGGTCTCCGGGCAGGAAACTCATTCCGCTACCTACGTCCAAGACAATTGCTTGAGTGGGGTCAGGCTGTTGCAGTAGGAAGGATTGCACATCAAAACCGTCAAGCGTGATGTCGCTGCCGAGATGTGAAAAACGCAGCAGACTCTCTCTTGTTGTCTTGTTTTTGAGGGAAGCCTCCCAAAACGCCAATTCATAAGGTATGCCAAACAGCCAGTCGGTCATCTTTATAAGTCTTACTCGCTATGCGTCTTCGTCGTCCATATAGTAGTGTACGGCTTCTTTTTCCGGTCGGCGCATGATGCGGTTGTAGTACTTGCCGTACTTGTATCTCCAGTTGTTCTTGCTCAAGCCGTAGCCGTAACCGTACCCATAGCCGTATCCGTAGCCTTTGCCGTTGCCGTAGCCGTAGCCGTAGGAAGCACCATAGCCGTAGCCGTAACCGTATCCGTAGCCATAGCCGCTGTGGAAGCCGCTCGTAGGAACATCAGAGAGGACCAGATTGACTTTGTTGCGATGGTTGATGGCGAGTTGGTTGAGTGTCTGACGGCAGAATGACTTACTTGTCTGCAAGCAGCGGATAACAAAGATGGTGGTGTCCGTCTTCTCTACAATAGCGTATGCATCGGGCACTTGTCCGATAGGCGATGTATCTATAATAACGAAGTCGTACTCCTCTTTCATCTTGTCGAGCAGGTCGGACAGTTTGTCGGAGTGGATGAGTTCGCCCGGGTTAGGCGGTACTGTACCTGCGGGGATAAAGTGGAAGTCGAACGGCGAGTCGGTAACAAGCACATCTTCAAGTTCGCAGTCGCCGTTAAGGTAGTTGCTTATACCCATTGTCTTGTCCACCAAGCCGAGTTTGGTATGCAGGTTAGGTTTGCGTATATCAAGGTCTATAAGCAGAGTTTTCTTGCCTGTCATAGCGTACAGGGCTGCAAGGTTGGAGCAGAGGAAAGTCTTACCGTCGCCTGACTCTGTGGAACTGACGCAGAGCGATATGCCTACTTTCTTGCCTGTGATAAACTCTATTCTTGTACGCAGTGCGCGCAACATCTCTGCGTAACTGCTTCGCGGACTGGCTTTGACGAGTGTCGGGTTTTGTGTAGTGGCGTGGCGTATGGAGCCTATGAGTTTGAACGGACTGAGGTTCTCCGCCTCTTTGGGTGTACGCACCTTGTCGTTGGTCAGTTCGGTAAGGACGATAAGCAGCAGAGGTATGAGCAGTGCCACAGCCATACAGGTAGTGGTGGTTTTTTTCTTGCTGTCGCGGTTGACTACATACATCGGTCGAGCCTTGTCAAGTATCTCATTGTCGGGGGTGTTACTTGCTTTTTGTATCTCGGCTTCAGCGCGTTTTTGGAGGAAGAAAGTGTAATAGTTGTCGTCTATGCGGTAGTTGCGCTCGATGCTGACCATTTGCAGTTCTTTGGCAGGCAGGGTCTGCATCTCGGCTTCAAGTTCCTTGTAGCGCAGTTTCATATCGGCTTTCTCGATCTCAATGTTGGTCTGCATTGACTTGATTACCTCCTCGAGCATCTGTTTGAGGTTGTTGATGTCCTGCGTGAGTTTGGCATAATAGACGTTCTTTTCCGAGAGTTCACCACGTTGCAGTTGCAGCGTATTAAGTTGTGTTACGAGTGAGGATAGCGTATTTTCGCTCAGTCCGAGAGTGGACGGAGAGGCTATAGTCCCTTCGTCGAGCGACTGGTGGAGGTAGTTGGTGAGGTATTCGAGATAAGTTTCTTTGAGGCGGATGTTCAGTGCCTGCTCATCGTAGCCCGCCAGTTTGCCCATCAACTGTCCGGTGTATGCACTTACGTTCATAAACTTGTTCTGCTGCCTGAAGTCGGTCATCGCGCCTTCGCTTTCGCGCAGGGAGACTTGCAGCATTGCAAGTTGTTTGTCGATAAACTCAATGGTGCGGTCTGCCACTTGGTTCTTCTGCTCAAGGTTGTGCATAAGATACACCTCTGCAAGTTTGTTGATAAACTCGCAGTCGCGTTCGGGGGTCTGACTGCGCAGCGAGAGGCTGAGCACCGAACTTCCGTTCATCACGAAGTCGTGTCGCATCTTCCACTTGAACTCATTGACGAGTCCGTCTTTGGTGCGGAAACGGAAATATATCTGTCCCGACTGGCTGACGTGGCTGCTCGGCATAAAGACGGCTGTGAAGAAGGGTGTTTTCACTTTCTCTCCGTATCTGAAAGTACCTTCGTAAGGTCGTCTCTCGTCGGTGGAGATGACGGTAAAAGTCCCATCTCCGTTAAATACGCATCTGAACAGCAGACCTTTAAGCGACTCGTCTACCTCTATCGGCTCTATTACCACCGGTGTGGAGCGGTACAGGTTGCGGGTCTTGAACCGTCCGCGTGTGGTGTATTCCACCATAAGGAAAGGTATGGAGTCTATCACGCGCGAGAGCAGGTCGTAGGACGTGAGCAGTACAAGTTGGTTGTTGATGTTTTTATATACCGGTTCCAATCCGAAACCCGTCATCAGTGCGCCCTGACTGGCATACGAACTACCTGTCTCTTTTATCAGAATGGAGCCGCTGGACTCATACTCTTCTATCCATTTGCGGTTGAGCAGTGCCGACACGCCATAGCCTATGGCGGCGGCTATGACAAACAGATACCAGTAGTGGACAATACGTACCACCCATTCCATTATATCAAAATTGCTGCCGCTTTCCTCTTCCTGTTGGGGCGGTGCACCGTAAGGCATTGCCATATACGGGTTCTGATACGGATTTTGGTAAGGGTTTTGATACGGGTTGTTCTGGTATGGATTCTGCTGATAAGGGTTCTGATACGGATTCTGCCCGCCGCCTGCCTGATAGGGGTTGTTCTGATAGGGGTTGTAAGGATTATCGTTGTGGGACGAGTGCCGGTGATAATCCTGATACGGATCGGCATACGGGTTGTTCTGCGGGTCAAGAGCCGGATTGGAGTAATATGGATTGTCTTTTGCCATAGTGGTAGTTTAAGCCTGTGTTTTAGAAGTTTACGCCCGGAATATATTGCAGCACGAGTATAAGCAGCGACAAGTAAGAGGTTATCATACCGAGGAAGGCAGGGTAAGTCTCTTGCTTGTAGTAACTTGCTTCATCGCGATTGACATATATAAGGTCGTTGGGGTAGATATAGTAGTATTTGGAGTTGATGAGCGTGTTGGTACGAAGGTCAAACTCGAGTATCTCCGGCTTATCGTTGCCGTGCGGGCGTACTATGCGCACGTGTCTTTTGTCGCCTCGGTGCAGTACATCGCCCGTCATGGCGAGAGCCTGATAGATGGTCATTCGCTCCTTATATATATATCTTACGCCGGTGCCTATATCACCGAGTACGAGAAACTGCTTGTTGGACAGCGCAAGTTTGACTTCCGCGTCGGGTATGAGTTCACGCATGTATTTCTGCACTGTATCTTGCGCCTCGGCTTCTGTCAGTCCCTCTATGTGTATGGGTGCAAGGAAAGGCAGGTCTATCGTGCCGTCTGAATAGATACGATAGGTGTAGGCGTTCTGGTTGTTGTAGCCGCTTTGCGAACCGGTGTTTACCTGCAGCGCGCTCACAAGTGTCTCGTCAAGCGAGATGACACGATATATTATCTCGTCGTTTACTTGCAGTCGGTACGGCTCATAGGGGACACTGTCATATTGCGGCAAGTCGGTTCGCTCTTGCAGCAGTCCCACCGCTCTATGCGTATAACAGCCTGTAAGCAATACGCTTACCATTATTACCATCAGCGGAAGGAGTAGGTTGGTCGTGTTTTTTTTCATGGCTTCTGCTATTTGGTTGATTTGGCTGCTTTGATGCTGCGTTGGACAATGGAGTATATAAACAGTCCGAACGACACGGTTGTCGTTACTATACCTACGCCCGTCAGCACATCTGTTACGCCAAAGGGCTTGCTCCAGTGCTGGCGCACGTAAATGACATCGTTAGGTTCTATGTAGTAGTACTCCGAGTTGATTATGTCTTTAGAGCGGACATCAAACATTATCACTTTGGTCTGTCCGTCCTCCATCTGACGTATTATCTGCACTTTGGAGTGGTCGCTCCAGTCGCCGAGGTTGCCTGCCATAGCAAGTGCCTCAAACACGGTCATCTTCTCACGCCTCATAGAGTAGTGTCCGCTCTTGCCGTCTGTGATGATGCTGAACATACGTTGTACTACGCGCACGTCGATAGAAATCATCTTATACTGCTCGCCGTAAGAGCGTATGTATGAACTCAGTTCCTCTTCCAGTTTTATCTTTACCTCTCGTGTACTCAGTCCGGCTACCTCAAGATTGCCTATGAGCGGAAACTTGATTGTGCCGTCCTCAAGCACAAGGTAGGTGTAAAGTTCGTTGGAGTAGCCCGCATTGGTGGAAACGGTGTTGTAACCTAAGTTGCGATTGGACAGACCTACGGTGTTAAACAGTTTCTGCACGTTCTCGTCCACCGAATATACTCTTACGTCAAGTCTGTCGTTGCGGCGGATGTGATAGTCTTCGTAGGATACGGTATCTTCGTAGTGCGGTATATGTTTGTCCGGCTCCTGAAGCAGGTTTACTCGCCGCGACACGCACGAAGCCATACTAAGTACGATGCATAGAAAGACAATATGTATTAGTCGTTTTGCCACTCTTCTATCGTGATTAGATGATTACTATATATGGTTTTGTTCTAACTTCTAACTATCTCCTCTCGTCCCATCCGAAGGGGTGAGCGGCGAGAGGCAGCCGAGCCAGCGGGTGGTAGTCGCCTTTGAGTCCGATAGGTTGTGCTTGTCTTATCTCGCTCACTATCTCTATGCAGGGTCTCGCCTCGCTGATACGGAAGCCTTGTCCGGTAAGTATGCGGCGATAACTCTCGGTGTGCAGTTCGGTGAAACCTTGTGAAAACTCAAACTCTTCCCCATTGATACTGAGCGAGCGATAGGTACGTTTCTCGCCTTGCACGGCATTGGGTGGCAGGCAGTCGGCATTGATGCTGAGGAAATAGCGGACACGTGCTTTCTCAAGTTCGAGATACCCTGCCACGCGGTCGAAACTCATCACGTGCACAATGTTTTTCTGCACCTTGCCGAATATCCATTGCAGCATATCGTAGAAATGCACGCCGATGTTGGTAGCCACTCCACCAGACTTATGGACATCGCCTTTCCACGAGGAGTAGTACCACTTGCCGCGTGAGGTGATATACGTCAGGTCAACGTCATACACTTTGTCTTTGGGTCCGTTGTCCACCTGCTGTTTGAGCCGTGATATGGCTTCATGCAGGCGCAGTTGGAGGATGGTGTATGCCTGATGACCCGTCTCTTGCTCAAGTTCGACGAGGTTGTCTATATTATAAGGATTGAGCACGAGTGGTTTTTCGCAGATGACGTTCAGTCCGAGCCTCAGTCCGTAGCGAATGAAAGCATCGTGTGTGTAGTTGGGTGTGCAAATAGAGAGCCAATGCAGTGGGTCGGAGGTGCGCATCTGCTTGGAGCAGAAACGGTCGAACTGCTCATTCTCGGTGAAGAAAGAGCAATCCGGGAAACTGCTGTCGAGCCTGCCAACGGAGTCAAACTTGTCATACGCCACCATAAGGTTGTTGCCGGTGTCGGCAATGGCTTTGATGTGTCGGGGCGCGATATATCCCGCCGCACCTATGAGAGCAAAATTAAGGCTGTTCATATTAGTAGGCGTTCATCTGTTTGTCCACAGTCTGATTGACGAAATCGGCAAACTCTTGCACTGTCATCAGTCCTTTGTCTTCAGCACCTTGTTGACGTACAGCCACCACTCCTTGTTCGGCCTCTTTCTCGCCAACAACGAGCATATATGGTATGCGTTTGAGTTCGTTGTCGCGAATCTTGCGTCCGAGTTTCTCGTTGCGGTCGTCAACGAGTACGCGCACGTTTTGAGCCTCAAGCATCTGTTGCACTTTGTATGCATACTCGTTGGATTTCTCGGATATAGGAAGGATGATAACTTGTTCGGGTGTGAGCCATAGCGGGAATTTGCCGGCAGTATGCTCAATGAGCACAGCCACAAAGCGTTCCATAGAGCCGAACGGTGCGCGGTGTATCATCACGGGACGGTGTTTGAGGTTGTCCTCACCTACGTATTCGAGCTCAAAGCGCTCAGGCAGGTTGTAGTCCACCTGAATAGTGCCGAGTTGCCAACGGCGACCGATAGCGTCTTTCACCATAAAATCAAGTTTCGGACCATAGAAAGCCGCCTCGCCGTACTCAATTTTGGCTGGGAGGTTCTTCTCGCGGCAAGCTTCGATGATGGCCTGTTCGGCTTTCTCCCACACCTCGTCCGAACCGACATACTTAGTTTGATTGTTGGGGTCGCGCAGCGAAATCTGAGCCTCAAAGTTCTTAAAGTCTAAAGCTTTGAATATTATCTCGATGATTTCCATCACGCGGATAAACTCTTGTTTCACTTGGTCTTGACGGCAGAATATATGTGCATCGTCTTGTGTGAAAGAGCGCACGCGTGTCAGTCCGTGCAGTTCGCCAGACTGCTCATAGCGATATACAGTGCCGAACTCGGCGATACGCAGTGGCAGGTCGCGATACGAACGGGGGCTGTTTTTGAAGATAGCGCAGTGGTGAGGGCAGTTCATCGGCTTCAAGAGATAGACCTCTCCTTCTTCGGGTGTAGTGATGGGTTGGAACGAATCCTTGCCGTAGTGATCCCAGTGGCCGGAGGTGATATACAGGTTTTTAGAACCTATATGCGGGGTTATAACCTGCTGGTAGCCATAGCGTTTTTGTATTTTTTTGAGGAAATCTTCAAGTCTGAGGCGCAGAGCCGTACCTTTTGGTAGCCAGATAGGCAGACCTTTACCCACCATCTCGCTGAACATAAACAGGTCAAGCTCCTTGCCAATCTTGCGGTGGTCGCGTTTCTTGGCTTCTTCGAGCAGAGCGAGGTGCTCATCGAGCATTGATTTCTTCGGGAAGGAAACGGCATATATACGAGTCATCATCGGTCGTTTCTCATCTCCGCGCCAATAGGCGGCAGCGCAAGAGAGCACTTTCACAGCCTTGATAGGCTCGGTGGAGAGCAGGTGCGGACCGCGACACAGGTCAGTGAACGAACCTTGGGTGTAGGTGGTGATAGTGCCGTCTTCAAGGTCGTTGATAAGTTCGCATTTATAGTGTTGTCCTTTGCTTTCGAAGTCGCGTAAAGCATCGGCTTTGCTGATGGAGCGTTTTTGAAGCATCTCTTTTTTGGCACGGAGTTCCATCATTTTTTTCTCTATTGCGGGGAAGTCCGACTCTTTTATCACCTGACCTTCAGCAGGATAGACATCGTAGTAAAAACCGTTTTCTATGGCAGGACCTATACCGAACTGTATGCCCGGATAGAGTTCTTGCAGAGCCTCTGCCATAAGGTGCGATGAGGTATGCCAGAAGGCGTGTTTTGCCTCCTCGTCGTCCCATTTATGAAGACGTATCTCGCCGTCTCGGGTCAAGGGTGTGTTAAGTTCGGTAATAACGAAGTCGCCGTCTGTCTTATAAGATGCCACAAGGATGTCTTGTGCCAAACGCTGACTAATGGATTCTGCCACTTGGAGCGGAGTAACGCCGCTCTCATACTCACGGACACTGCCGTCTGGAAATGTTATTTTTATCATAGTAATTCTAATATGTTCAAAAAATCGCGCAAAGATACGAATTTATTTTCGTTTGTGCAAATATCTTCACAATTTCTGCTTTTTCTTGCCGCTGACAGCTGTCATTATGTAGTTTTTTATCGGATTGTAGATGCTGAAAAATGTAAGTTTGCCTGCGCCGTCTTCTGCAATTGTTGTTGCGGTTATAGGATCATCTGTGGTGTTGCGGCTAATAGCGGAAAGTAAGCCGTTTAGAGTGTCTAACGGTATAAAATCAAGGGTACCGGGTAGCTCGGATGTAATGCCGGTGCCTTTGTATTTCAAGTATGCTTCTTTCATTGTCCAAAGCAGTGTAAAACTGATATTCGGTTTTTCAGATTGATTTACAATTAAGTATTCTTGACCGGCCAATACATAGTTCGCCAAGTTGTCTTTGTATTGTCTTACGCTCTCTATGTCGATGCCTACTTGCTCTTCTTCGTCGGCTGCGGCAACTGCAAGTGCGGCGGGACAATGGCTGATAGAAAAATCCGTCATACCGTTAATTTGGGGCTTGCCGTGGCGGTTGTATATAAATTCCAGTGTTTCGTTTTTTTTATACCTCAAAAGTTGTAGTAGCATTTCGTAGGTTTTTAGGCATGACCATTTGCCCTGTAAGTGCTTGTATTTGAGTGCTTTCTCTCGGCGCTCAGGTGATACTGACGGCAGCAAACGCTCTACGTCCTCTTCCGTGCAGAGGCTCATATTGTCTTCTATGAGATATTTCATATTATTTTATGTTTTTATATCCGACAAAGGTAAAATATATAATGCACATATTTGGTTTTAGATGGTGGCGTAAGCAACTATTTGTGATAAAAACCAAAAAAAATGTGAATAAATTTGCACACTCCAAAAATTCGCCGTACCTTTGCACCCGCTTTTGAGAAAAAGCAGTTTTCGCTGCCTAATCGTATATCGGTAGTACATCAGATTTTGGTTCTGAGGGGCGAGGTTCGA
>AUXO014240213.1_pt1 | contig 11585 bp, 11 predicted proteins | sample 768731 | NCBI WGS metagenome assembly AUXO01 (sample SAMN02715735, study PRJNA202380) | gut metagenome | biome: sheep rumen | host: Ovis aries | place: New Zealand: Palmerston North | reverse complement strand
ACAGTATAGACTGCCGCACCTCCGCCTACCTCGCTGTAAAGCCCTGCCATACTTTTATAATTCTTCTTAAGCGGTCTGACATAGCCGCCGCCATGAAGATATAGTATCGCCCATCTGCTTGTGGAATCCTTCCAGGTAAGCTTCTCCATCTCATATTTCTTCCGGCTTATACGCTCAACATCCAGATGATCAGGATACTTAAACTCCTCATCTATCTCGCTTTCAGCCTGACTCATGAGATCATTTTTCGTACCGGGAAAAATGCCCTTATTATATTCTTTCAGGATGGTCTTGATGATCCTTGCACGGTGGCTCAGCTTATCAGACCTGGAATCTTCTCTGTATTTCATCTGATATCATCCTTTGTCCTAACATCACGGTTCCTAATAACACAAGTCCTGTAAAGCCAACTGCAATCATTGCAAAAAGCGTTATATCCGTAACGCCCTTTATCATAAGCACCAGTGTAATGACACTTATGAGAAATGTAACTATCTCCGTCATAATAAATGCCTGCCATCCGCTTATCCTGATGATCATAAAAATTATAACACCGATATCTATCGAAACCACAGTGATAGGAATTGCATATCCGAGCGACCATCCTCTGAAATCCATCAGATAATCCATAAAAATCGAAAAGATAATGACCATCCACATCTGAATCTGTATGTTCCTCTGCAGACTTTTTCTCTCCTTAAGAAGAAGCACCAGCGTCAGGCAACCCATAAAGAGTCCGACTCCTACGATTGCAGACCAGTATACTCCGTCGAAGGTTATATAGTTCACAATCATCGCAGCAGCAAAAACTATAATAGAAGCAAATATAACAATACGTATCACAAGTATAGCAAGCTTCATTGTCTCAGCCACATTTGGATAAGTAACAGAGAGTCCGATCTCCGCATCACTTTCACCATCAAGAACACCATGACAAAGAGGGCATTCAAGTGTGTCATCAACTATATTTATTTTACATCGCATACATCTTCCTGCCATGTTTAACACTTCCCTGTAATGATAGTAGATTTAATAATAGACGCCGTTCGTTTCTACAGTCACATCTATTCCATCCTCAGTAAGCTTCCTGAAGAAAGCCTTCTGTATGTGACTATCCTTCAGGCACGAACTGAAGGTAAGCACCAGCGTATCCTTGTAGGAGCATACCGTTATCTTCATATTCTGTCCCTTTGACATGGACAGGATTGCCTGGAATCTGTCTATATAATCAGAATACGGATCACTGGTCTTAAGGATACCAAGATTTGTAACCGTTGTTGTATTGGCCTTTGCCGAAGCGTTGTACACCTGCTTCATGGCCATCTTCTTCAAAACCAGAGGCACCGCACGGAGCATAACATTCATCTCGTTTGAAACATTATACGAAAACAGTTTTTCCAGATTCTCCTTTGTCACCTGTTCCTTCAGACTATCCGTTGTAATACTGAGAACCTCTTCAAATGTATAATCCTCCTTCTTCGGTTCAAACACCGCAGAAACCACAACGAAAAAATTCTTATTGGTATCAGAATCAAAGTAAGGCCGCAGGTTTACTGGCACTGCAGTAACGATAGGCTTTTTTGAAGTCTTCTTTTTCAGATAACTCGTATAAATAGCCCAGGTGTAGGCTCCGACTATGTACTGATTGATAGTCACACCGTACTCCTTTGCCACCTTCTTTATATCTTCGACACTCATAATTCCGTGGACAATTCCCATACAGCTGGTCTGAAACTTGTTACCCTTTATTATGATGGACTTACGCGTCTTATATGCTTTCTTCTCTTTCTTCTTATAATTATTTAAGTAGCTGTCCTCCTGATCAAGTGAGGTCTCCACTCCCAGACTGTCCTTAACTTTTCCTTCGAGTTCGGGAGTTATATTTCTCAAATACTGGTAGGTCAGCTCCTTCAGAAAACCGTATGCACCGTTGCCGTCTGTCAGTGCATGGAATACCTCAAGATTAATCCTGTTCTTGTAATAAGTAACCTTGAAGAGGTAATTATTATTCTTATATGGATTGATAAACTGGCAGGGATAATCCGACTCCTCTGTAACTCTCGGTGCTCTTCTCTTGTTCTCCTCAAAATAGTACCAGAAGATTCCCTTCTTCATCATGGAATTGAACACATCAAAAAAGGGAAGTATCTTGTCCAGCGCCTTCTGAAGAGCCTCCGGTTTGATATCTTCCTTAAGCACAGCAGAGAGGCGATAGACATTACTCATCCCCTCTCTAGCTATAACAGGAAAAATCTGGGCAGTATTGTCCAGCTTATCCCATTTTAAGTTGTTGTTCTTTTTACTTCCCATCTTGTTTTACCAGGTCTTTATATCCTCATCTTGATTATGACTTGCGCCACCACCCTGTTCACTTTCTGAGCCGCCCTGCATGTCCTTCTGATCCTGATAGTCACGTCTCTCCTGATTATTCTCCTTCTTCTGCTCGTTCAATTCCTTCTGAAGCTGCTTCTCTCTCTGAGTCTGTTTCTTATCGTTCTTGCCGCTTCCCTTACTCTGCTTCTTCTTGTCATTATCGCTCTTTGGCGGTTCAGGTTCTGCTCCGAGTTCCTCGAGCATCTTATCAATATCCTGCTTCAGCTGCTCAGCCTCAGGGTCATGCCCGTCAGTTCCGTAAGGATCTGCGCAACCCTTCTCACAGAGAACATTTCTGGCTGCCTGAAGAGTACGAATAGCATTTTCCTTATCCTTTTCTGTATCCAGATGATCGAAGTTTATCTTCTTCAGCATGGCAAGTGCCAGGTTAACTCTGATATCGCACTCCTTCTTCTCTCCCGGATGTGCCTCAAGAGCCATCTGATACTCCACTATAGCCTTGTCATATTCCTCCAGCTTATAATGTGCATTACCGGCATTATAATGTGGCAGGTAGCCCTCCGGTATATTCAGATGCTGAAGAAATTCCTCTGTCTCAACAGAGTAGTTTCCTTTATCATAATTAATCAGGAATACCAGGTTGACTATATATTTCATCGCAAAGAACGCTGCAAAGACCGCGAAGAAAACACCCACTATAGTTATGATTCTCATGAACTTAACCGGGTTCTCTATCTTGAATCTGGCCTCTCTGTCAAGACGTCTCTCCTCTTTGATACGTTCCTTGTCCAGACGTTTTGCCTCTTTCTTCTCAGCCTTACGTTCCTCTTTTTTCTCCTGCTTTTCGGTTTTAACCTTATCAGACTTTGCCTTATCAGCCTTAACCTTCTCAGCCTTCACATCTTCAGTTTTGGAATTATTCGGTTTATTCTTATCGTCTTTGTTGCTCATAAGATTTTATATCTTTCCTCTTCTTATAAAAAGAACAAGTTCCAAAAGTAACATTATTGCAAGTGGGATAGCATAATAGAAATATGTATCCTTATATGTCACTGAATCTGACTTCTCAATAGTTAGTGAGCTTCCGCTCTTTATTGATTCGATCAGATATCTGATGTTCGCCATATCATCCATATGGATATAGTCTATGTCCAGATCCTCTGCTATCTTCTTCAGGTTGCCCTCGTCAATTTTAGAGATTGCATGCTGATTTGTTTCAGGGTCTCTTACATATGAACCCCAGTCATCATATACCATCTCTCCGCCTTCTTCGGTTCCATATCCGAGAACCGCTCCGGCATCAACAAGTGACTCCAGATCCGCAAAGGACTCAAGCTCAGAGCCATCTGTTATCTCACCGTCACTGATAAAGAAAAGAATGGTAAGTCTCTCTTCTTTTTTATTTGAAGACTCCAGAAGCTCCTTCATCGCTTCCTTTGAAACATTTAACGAAGTACCCTTCGCATAATTAACATCCGGAGTTTTGATAGTACTAAATGCATCCTTTACGGTTTCATGATCCTGTGTAAATGGAGCAAGTATCTGCGCTCTGTTATCAAAACGGATGAGTCCGAAGTTACTTCCAATGAGCTCATCTATGATATACTCAGTATCATTTAAAACTCCGCTCATTCTGGTTTCGTTGCCGTCGTAGTCCTCAGCCCACATACTTATAGTGGAATCAACCACGAACAGTACATCCAGATTCTTCATCTCTATCTCTGCATTGTATTCCTTGTCCATGATTCTGAGATTGATGAGAAAAACAAGTGCGAAAATCACAAGTATCCTTGCTATACCCAGAATCTTAAACGGGAGCTTACTTTTTTTTCTGATGGTCACCCATACATATATTCCCAGCATTATAAGAAGTACCGGAAGAACTATAAATACAGGCACTATAGGTTTCGTTATCATAGCTTTATCACCAGTCCTATAACAAGAATCAGCACGAGGCAGCTGAGGATCACGATTACAGGCACAGCCGGCTGATCATAGATCTTGGTTGTTGTAACCTCCTCTACCTCAAGAGCTTCTTCCTTCTCTATATCCTTTACTATATCCTCTACCGTAAGAGTCTTACTCTCTTCGTAGAATTTACCACCTGTCTTCTCAACACATTTCTGGAATTCTTCCTTGTCAGTCTGATAGTCCGTGGTATTCATTCCGCTCCACTTTTCCTTTTTAGGGAAAAGACCGAAGACCGTGATATCATATTTCTTACATATATCGGTTGCTTCATCCAGCTCTACAAGAGGTTCTGATCTCTCTTCCTGAGCGTTATCCGTTGACATGATTATAACTCTGGTTCTGTCCTCATCCTCAAGCCTCGGATAACTGTAAACACATGATGCAAGTCCTTCTCCGACAAGAGAGCTACCCTTAACATAGTTATTTACAAGGGTTCCTGCATCGTAATAGTCCAGCTTCTCCTGAAGTGCCAGATAATCATCATAATTATTCATATCGTAATCGTAGGTATTGGTATCTTCATCATAGTACTTATCCATAAATTCGCTCTGAAGCACGAAGTACTCCTTCAACTCCTCGAGCTTGGATATGATGAAGTCATAATCATCTGTCATAGGAACATAGAGAACAGTCGTAGTATTGTAAATAGATATCCCAAATCTATCTCCGTCCAGTCCCCTTACAACATCCTCCAGATTTTCTACCAGATCAGCATTTAACGCATAGATGGAATAGGATACATCCATACACAGGAATATATCTCTCTTCTTCGTTCCGTTACTCACTGTTTCCTTCTTCGCCGGACGTGCGATAAGGAACAACGATGCAGCGAGAGTTGCAACTATGCAAAGCTCAAGTGCTATCGATACCACAGTATAGAATCTGCGTTTATACTTATAGATATCCAGACTCTTTACAAAGGATGTGTTGGCAGCCTTGATACCACCCTTATATTTTATTTTCCTCTTTATCAGGTGAAAAACAATGACACAAACTGCAAGTGCAGGAAGTCCCCATTTTAACACCGCCGGATGTATAAAGAGCATCTTATCGCCTCCAACTACTTATGGTGTTTCTGGTTCTGTATATCGAGGTTGCAGCATCAGCTGATGACCTGAGTGCAAACTCCGGTTCATAGTATTCTCGTACAAGCTGTGTAAGCTGAGGTATGTTGACCCTCTTAATCTCCATCAGAGAATACTTCTGAACATTTATTCCTGTTACATCATGAACAAACATTCTTATACATTTGCTCATCTTCTGGTAAGCCTCTCGCTTATCGATCTTACCATTTCTGAGATCTGTCTCTATGTACATAAGCTCAGTCATGTACTTTCTCTTCTTGCCCTCAAGAGTTGCTTCACTGAGCTTCTTGAGCCTGATCTTCTTTGCCTTCTTCAGCTCTTCCTTCAGCTTTTTTCTGAAGTAAACCTGCGTGAAAACAAATGCCCCCAGGATAATAACGGCAAGAATGATCCAGATAATCATATATGAAAATGGATCCTGTAATTCAACCGACGTTTTCATTCCTATGCCTCTCAAACAGTTCTACTATCTTATCAACAACATCTTCTTCGCGACTTACATCCACGGAGCTGATGCAGTACTTCTTATACATATTTTTTGCTGACGCCTTACGCCTGTTTCTGTCAGCAACCTCTCTTTCATGAAGCTTCTTATCCTTCAGAAGAAATCTCTTCTCATATGATTTGTCCTCGAGATCATAGAGACTGTCACCTGTCAGATAAGCGTCTTCTATGTTGATCAGCATAACATCATTACGAACCGTAAGCTTCTTGAGAAGATTCTCATCCAGACTTGCTATTCCCTCCATATCCGTAATGATAAAAATGATCATTTTTCTTCTGATATTTTCAGCTATATAATCGAGTGTCTTATTAAGTGGCTTGGACTCTTCCTCGGCCAGACATTTTTCATATCTCATTATGAGATTCTCCAGATGTCTCTTTCCGGAACGGAAGAAGCTGAAATCATAGCCCTTGTCAGTACTTGTAAGCAGCGCATAATCATCACCATGATCATTTACGAGATAGCCGATGGTTCCAAGTGTGGTAAGTGCCACATCCTTCTTTGCCTCACCTGCATCGGTGTCACCCAGGAACTTTGCACCTGAATCACCGACAAAAAGGATGTTATGCTTCTTATCAGCTATGTATCTTCTTATCAGCACCCTGCCGGTCTTTGATGAAGATTTCCAGTCTATATCACGAACGCTGTCGCCATATACGTACTCTCGCAGATCATCAAAATCAAAGCTTCGACCTCTGTATACAGATCCAAACTCACCATCGAGGATATTTGAAGTTTTCTTCTTTGTGTAAAGCGAGATAGATGCTTTTATTCTCGCGAGATAATCATAATCCATACTTAGTTTCCTATTTCATCATTCTTCTGACTACGGAGTCTGAATTGCTCCTACCATTCTGTCGATTATTGTCTCAACTGATACATTGTCTGCAATCGCAGCGTAGTTCAGCTCAACTCTGTGACGAAGTACCTGATGACGAAGAAGCTTTACATCGTCAGGTGTTACATAGGTTCTTCCATATATAAGAGCAACAGCCTTTGCTATCTTCATAAATGCAATAGAAGCACGTGGGCTGGCACCCATTTTTACGTATCTTGTAAGCTCAGCCGGAAGGAATTTTCCCGGATTTCTTGTTGCATCAACGATAAATGCAATATACTTCTTTATTGACGCATCAACATATACCTTCTCAGCTATTCTCTGAAGGTTGTCAACATCCTGAATACTAAGTACTGCAGAAGTCTTTCTTATAACTCCTGACTCTATACGGTTGAGGATCTCTGCCTCATCATCAGGTGAAGGATAAGTGATCTTCTCCTTGATGATAAATCTATCTGTCTGAGCCTCAGAAAGAAGATATGTACCCTCCTGCTCGATTGGGTTCTGTGTTGCAATAACGATAAATACATCACCCGGCATCTTGTAGGTTGCGCCACCTATTGTTACCTGTCTCTCCTGCATGGCCTCAAGCATCGCACTCTGTGTCTTTGCACTGGATCTGTTGATCTCATCAAGAAGTACAAAGTTTGCAAATACAGGACCGAGAGTTGTATCAAACTTTCCAGTCGCTTGGTTATAGACCTGAGTTCCTATAATATCACTCGGAAGAAGATCCGGTGTACACTGGATTCTGGAAAACTTTCCATCAACAGCATCTGATATAGTTTTTGCAGCTGTTGTTTTTGCAAGTCCCGGAACAGACTCGATAAGAACGTGTCCGTCAGCTATAATAGAAGCTACCAGTGCGAACTTCAGATTCTGCTGTCCCACAACCTTTTCATCATAATACGTCGAAAGTCTCTTGATGACGTCCTGCGCATAATCAAACTCTTCCTTACTGATACTGTTCTGTGGGGTTCCCTGTACACTGTTAGGCATATTTCCCTGCATAATGTTATCCATCTATCCATACACTCCTTACTCTAGTTTTTCTTCTTACTCTTCTGAGTTTTACTATCTTTATTATCTTTACTATCTTTATTTTTATCTTTGTTTTCTTTACTGTCCTTTGATGCCTTACTATCCTTGCTATCCTTATTTTCTTTGCCGTCCTTTGATGCCTTGTTGTCCTTTGGTTTATCTGACTTTGAAGCTTTGGCTTCCTTCTCAGGCTTAGGCTCTTCTTCTTTTTTTTCAGACGGCAGACCGAAGTTGATTACAGGGTCGATATATTTTGACTCGTAATAATGATACATCGCCTTGTACTCTTCGCTGAGATTGTCACTTGCATGACCATGCATCTCATCAAAGTCTCTGTCCTTAAGAACCTTCTTTATTACATGCAGTGCTATATTCGCCGCATGCGAAGCTATACGCTCGAAGCTGTTTACGAGATCAAACAGTGAAACACCACCCTCGATACTACAGGTTCCCTCCTGAAGCCTCTCAACATGGTGCGACTTGATTATCTCCTTAAGCTCATCTATAACCTCAGATAAAGGATCAACTCTTATCGCAAGTGATACATCATCATCCCTGAACGCCTTGAAGGTAAGCTCCAGTGCATAATCAACCGCTCCGATGATATCCTCTGTTTCCATATGTCCTGCAGGAGAGAAATGTATCTCCTGCTCATTTTTCTCTCTGGCCACATAAGCGATATTCATACAGTAGTCGCCCACTCGCTCAAAATCGCCAATGGAGTTAAGTATCTCATTTACCAGAAGCTTATCATCCAGTGTCAGTCTCTTTCGATCGATCCTTACTACATAAGCTGAGAGGACAGTCTCACATTTATCTATAAACGCTTCATTTTCCTCCATCTTCGTAAGCTTCGATTCATCGTATTCATAAATCATGCTTGTAGCAAGCTTATAGTTTTCACTAATGGACTCACTCATCTTGTATATAAGCGACCTGCACTGCTGAAGTGCGATTGTAGGTGTGTTGAGGAGCATATCGTCGAGCTTTGCAAGCTCCTTGTCCTCAGGCTTCTCATCATCGCCTCCCACAACCTTCTCAGTGAATTCTGAGATTCCCTTTGAGAAAGGAAGAAGTATCAAGCTGGTGAGCAGGTTAAACATCAGATGCATAGTAGCCACACTGCCTCTGTTTGCGAGATGTGACATAAACGGCAGTCCTACTGCACTGTTCAACAGGTAGATTAAAGTGGAGAAGAAAATCGCTCCGAATACGTTGAAGAATACATAGCCTACTACCAGTCTTTTCGCTTTTTTGTTAGCTCCTATACCTCCCAAAATCGTGGATGAACATTTACCCAGGTTCTGACCGATTATAACCGGAATTGCAACAGCATAGGATATCGCGCCTGTAACGGTAAGCGCCTGAAGTATACCAACAGACGCATTTGAGCTCTGAAGTATGATTGTAAGCACAAGTCCGATAAGGATTCCAAATAACGGATTCTCAAGTGCCGATATAAACGAATGAAGTTTGGCATTATCCTTAACCGGAAGGATTACCTCTTCCAAAATTGTCATTCCATAGAAAATCATACCCAGTCCCACGAGGACACTGGCTATGTTTTTTGCCTTTTTCTTCTTAGTGAAAAGTATGATAAATGCACCGATACCCACAAGAATCGGAGCAAGTGATGCAGGTCTGAGCAGCTTCAGAATAGCATTTCCTTCGTCCAGGTCACCCAGACGAAGCATCTGAGCCGTTACCGTACTGCCGACATTTGATCCGAATACAACAGGCATAGCCTGTGCAACCTTCATGATTCCGGCATTTATAAAGCCTACAAGCATTATTGTAATGGCCGCTGAACTCTGGAGGATGGCAGTAACACCGATTCCAAAGCCCCAGCCCTTTACTTTACCGGCCGATTTATTCTTACTTGTGGTAAACGTTTCTAAAACCTTTTCAAGTTTTGAACCCACGAGCTTCTCTATAGAAGAGCTCATAAGATTCATGCCGAATAGAAAGAGTCCTATTCCGCCTAAAAATTGAAGTACCGATATAATATTCATCGTATGCTCCTTTGAACTTACGCCTTAACGTACTGAACTTACATTTTAGCACACAAACTCTTGATATTAAAGAGTTTTTACGAATAATACTGGCTGTCTGTATTAATCTCCTGTGTATTGATTGAGAAGCTGATCTGGATCATCGCTAATGCTATCCTGCTGCTGCTTAACCACTTCCTTTGCATCATCTTCAAGCTTTATTCCAAGTGATGTCTCCTGAACAACAGGATTACTCTTCTTTCCACATGCTGTAAATGCTGCAAGTGTAAGTATTGTTGCTGTTACTAATAATACCTTCTTTTTCATATGTTTTCTCCCTTCATATAACTCATAGGATACTTTTACCTTTAAATATACGGAAGCAACGATTCGCATCCGCAAATCGTTACCTATTGTACCATGATTACTTCGTAATCATGCACTTCTTCCTTCGGAAGCCGTGGTTCTGCTCCGCAGAACGTATCCTCACTTCGTTCGGAGCAACGATTCGCTTCGCAAATCGTTACCTATTGTACCACATTCATCTATTTATTGCTATTCTTCTATTATATGACAAATGTCACATCCATCTTGTGACAGCGCTCACTACCTTTTTCTGTAAGTTATTGATACTCTTAGTGCATAAACTGATTAAAATATGCTAAGCCAAACAAGCAAAGTAATATACGAAAGGATAATGCTATGAGCGAAACTGTAGTTAAACTGACAAATCTGGTAAAGAGGTATAAGGAGCTTATCGCTCTCGATAATTTCAGCCTGGAGATTAAGAAGGGCGAAGTCTTCGGTCTGCTGGGACCTAACGGTTCAGGAAAGACCACTACAATCAACTGCCTGCTCTCACTTCTCAAGTATGACAAGGGCGAGGTAGAGCTCTTCGGCGAGAAGATGGGACCTGAACGAAGGGACCTGAAGAAAAGAATTGGAGTCGTATGTCAGAATGTTGCAGTATTCGATGAACTGACAGTATACGAAAACATCGATTACTTCTGTGGACTTTATATAAATGATAAGGCCACCCGCAAGCAGTATATAGAGGATGCTATCCGATTCGTAGATCTGGACGACTTCAAAAAGTTTTATCCGAAGAAGCTTTCCGGCGGACTCTTAAGAAGACTGAATATCGCCTGCGGAATTGCTCATAAGCCTGAGCTGATAATTCTCGACGAGCCAACCGTTGCAGTTGATCCTCAGTCAAGAAACAAGATCCTCGAGGGAGTTACCGAGCTTAACAAAAACGGTGCGACTATTATCTACACCTCACACTATATGGAAGAGATTGAGCAGATATGCTCCCGCATCCTGATAATGGATAAGGGCAAGGAAGTTGCATCCGGTACCTCAGAAGAGCTTAAGGGACGAATCAAGAATACTGAAAATGTAATCGTCGATATAAAGAAGCTTCCATCAGAGCATCTCGAAAAAATAAAGAAGCTTAATCACGTATATGAGGCTCAGTACATGAGTGACAAGCTGACCATCAAGTGCAGCGGCGGAAAGCACAACATCACTCACGTGATCGAATATCTGTCAGATAACAATCTGAACTACGACAGAATCTATTCAGAGCTTCCTACACTTAATGATGTATTCCTGGAGATAACAGGAAAAGAGCTAAGAGATAAAGAGTAAATATAAGTTGAGAAAGAATAGATAAAAATATAGATAACGAACTGATAAAAAGGAAAGAAAAATGTTTGGACGAATAGTAAAAGCACAACTAAAAATGGCCGTAAGGTCGAAGAAATATATGTTCTGGACCTTCTCATTTCCGATACTCCTGGGTACACTCTTCTACTTTG
>AUXO017019097.1_pt1 | contig 11586 bp, 10 predicted proteins | sample 768731 | NCBI WGS metagenome assembly AUXO01 (sample SAMN02715735, study PRJNA202380) | gut metagenome | biome: sheep rumen | host: Ovis aries | place: New Zealand: Palmerston North | reverse complement strand
AAGCTACGGTGTGTGGCCATGTGCCTTAGGAATACTTTTCTGGTGCACACTGATGGTTTATAAAGCCTATCACTGGAAAGAATACGAAGCGGAAAACAAACGTAATCTCGTGATCGTATTGATAGCCATTCTGATACTATTCATTCAAATGATCAACATAAAATGACAATAGAAGAAGCACAAAAAGCTGTAGACCAATGGATTAACACATACGGAGTAAGATATTTCTCTGAACTCACCAATATGGCTATACTGACGGAAGAAGTCGGTGAACTTGCTCGAATCATGGCTCGTAAATATGGCGACCAAAGCTTCAAGGCAGGAGAAAAAGACAATCTCGGCGACGAAATGGCAGACATCCTCTGGGTGCTGCTCTGTATAGCCAATCAGACAGGCATCAACCTAACGGAAGAGTTCAAGAAAAACATAGAAAAGAAAACAAAACGAGATAAGGAACGACATATTAACAACCAAAAATTGAAGTAACTATGAAAGAACAAATCGACCAGGCATTAAGCCTTTACAACTACGACATCACCGACGAACAAGTGCGTGAAGCCGTCAAGAAAATCATTGCTGAGAAAGTACCCGAGAACGACACTCCGGAAGTCAAGAAATTCCTGATGGGTTCCGTGGAGCTGACCACCCTTAAAACAACCGACTCCGACGAGAGTGTCATGGCCTTTACAGAGCGTGTCAACCAGTTCGACGAAGCCTACCCTAACCTACCCCACGTAGCTACAATATGCGTCTATCCGTGCTTTGCCAAGACCGTCAGCGAGACACTGGAAGTCGACGGTGTGGAAATAGCCTGTGTAAGCGGCAGTTTCCCGTCTTCTCAAGCACTGATTGAGGTGAAAGTAGCCGAGACCTCACTGGCCGTCAAGGACGGAGCCACAGAGATAGACATCGTCATGTCAGTAGGCAAATTTCTGAGTGGCGACTATCAGACAGTAGCCGACGAAATCTCGGAACTGAAAGCAGCCTGCGGCGACAAGAAGATGAAGGTAATCCTGGAGACAGGCTGTCTGAAAACCGCCGAAAACATCAAGAAAGCCTCTATCATCTCCATGTATGCCGGTGCCGACTATATCAAGACATCTACCGGAAAGCTCGAACCCGCAGCAACTCCTGAAGCAGCCTACGTCATGTGCCAGGCTATCAAGGAATACTACGAAAAGACAGGCATACAAATCGGTTTCAAACCCGCAGGCGGATTGAACAGTGTGATGGATGCACTGACGATGTACACCATCGTCAAAGAAGTTCTTGGCGAGAAATGGCTTACCAACCAGTGGTTCCGCATGGGCACGTCGCGCCTCGCAAACCTGCTGCTCAGCGAAGTAGTCGGCGAAGAAACCAAATTCTTCTAATAGTTCCGCTGAACAACATAGTTCACATAGGCTATCAAGGCATCCTTGATAGCCTTTTCTTTTACCTCACGGTCAATATAGTCCATGCATAGCTCACTATAGTCGTCCATACATTTCTCAGCATAATCTATACCTCCCTGCTGCTTGGTAAACGCTACCAGGATTTCGATTTCATCCTTGCTGACAGTACCGGCCTTAACCTTCTTGGCCAGTGCAAGCATAGAGTCTGAGTGCGAGTGATTAAGCGCATAAATCACGGGCAAGGTCAGTTTACCTTCAGCCATGTCGTTACCGGTTGGTTTACCGATGTCGGAACCGCTGAAATAGTCGAATATATCGTCACGTATCTGGAAGATAATTCCCAAATTAGCACCGAATTCAGCAGCACACTTCACAGACTCTGCGGAAGCCCCGGCAGACAATGCACCAATAGAGGCACATGCCTCAAAGAGAGCAGCAGTTTTCTGTCGGATGACATCAAAGTAAATCTGCTCACTGAAATCTTCATTCCGTATATTCGACAGCTGAAGAATTTCACCGGCCGACAAAGTACGCCCCAAGCTCGCCAGACTCTCAACGATTTGCTGGTTCCCGGTATAGGACACATGCAACAAGGCAGTGGAAAGAATATAATCGCCTACAAGTATAGCCACCTTATTATTATAGCTGGCATTGACCGAAGCCTGACCGCGACGCTCACTACTCTCGTCGACCACATCATCATGCACGAGCGAAGCAGTATGAAGCAATTCCAATCCGACAGCAGCATGCTGAGTAACCGTCGAAACGTCACCGTAATTCTTGGCCATCAGCAATATCAGCATCGGTCTCATACGTTTACCACCCTGCTGGCGGATATGATTCAGCACCTGCGACAACAAAGGTTGCCGATGATTCAGACTGTCGTTGAATAAAGAAACGAAGTGGTCCAAATCCTCCAATATGGGGCGTTTTATAAGCGATAGATAATCCATTATACAGAATTTTGATACAAAATTAATCAAAATATCACGATTTAAAGAAATATTTTAGTAATTTTACACGGAAAAAATAAACTGTTATGGATAAACTATTCCTTTTAGACGCTTATGCGCTGATTTATCGCTCGTATTATGCCTTTATCAAAAACCCTCGAATCAATTCAAAAGGGCTTAATACGTCGGCCATTATAGGCTTTGTAAACACCCTCGAAGAAATCATCAACAAAGAGAAACCAACATATATCGGAGTGGCTTTCGACCCGCACGGACCGACATTCAGAAGCGAAGCCTTTCCGGCCTATAAGGCTCAACGCGAGTCAACCCCCGAAGACATCAAAAAGGCAGTACCTATTATCAAGGATATACTCAAAGCCTACAACATTCCCATCCTGCAAGCTGATGGCTTCGAAGCTGATGACGTGATTGGAACATTGGCAACGAAAGCCGGACAACAAGGTATACAAACCTATATGCTGACGCCAGATAAAGACTACGCCCAGCTGGTTTCAGAAAACGTACTCATTTTCCGTCCCCGCCATGGTGGCGGATACGAGACGCTGGGTGTAGAGGAAGTAAAGCAGAAATATGGCATTCCATCGGCAATAGCCGTCATCGACCTGCTGGCGTTAATGGGCGACACGGCCGACAACTTTCCTGGTTGTCCGGGCGTCGGCGAGAAGACTGCGGCCAAACTGCTCAATGAGTTTGGATCCGTCGAGCAACTGATTGCACGAACCTCTGAACTGAAAGGCGCACTCAAGACAAAAGTCGAGTCACATATCGATGACATCAAGATGTCAAAGTTCTTGGCCACCATCAAAACCGATGTTCCCATCGAACTCAATCTGGAAGAACTGAAAAAGAGCGAACCAAACGAAGCTGAACTTGGCAGACTGTTTGAAGAATTGGAGTTTAAGAGCTTAGCAAACAGAATACTTAAAAAACCTGAAATAATTAAAAAAACAGCAAATTCACAACTTGATTTATTTGCAGAATTTCCAGCCAGTGAGCCGACAACCTCAGAATTATCAAGTTTTGAAAGCCTAAAAACGACAGTTCATAACTACAAACTAATTGATAATGAGGAAGATTATAAAAAAATATATGATTATTTTAGGACAAAACAATTTCTTGTTTTAGACACAGAGACCACTTCGACCAATCCTATCGAGGCAGAACTGGTTGGATTGAGCTTCTCGGTCGAAGAACATGAAGCCTTTTACGTACCCATTCCTGAAAGCCGCGATGAAGCAATGCACATCGTTGAAATATTTAAACCGCTCTATGAGGATGAGCATCTTCTGAAGATAGGACAGAACCTTAAGTACGACCTCGAGGTATTACGCAACTATGGAGTGGAGCTAAAAGGTCCGATGTGGGACACCATGATTGCCCATTATCTCATACAACCTGAGTTGCGCCATAACATGGACTATATGGCAGAGATATACCTGAATTACAAAACCATCCATATCGATGAACTCATAGGACCGAAAGGAAAAGGCCAGCGCTCCATGCGCGACCTTGACCCGACAGACGTCTATGAATACGCTTGCGAAGATGCTGACATCACACTTCAACTGAAGAACAAGTTACAACCCGAACTCAAAAAATATGGCTGCGAAAATCTGTTCTATGAGATAGAGATGCCACTGATGCCCGTTCTGGCGGAAATGGAGATGAACGGTGTATGCCTTGACACCCAGTCGCTCGACGAGACATCGAAACAACTGAACTCACGTCTTCAGGAAATAGAACAGCACATCTACGACCTGGCCGGTCAGCCGTTCAACATCGCATCACCCAAGCAAGTAGGAGAAATCCTGTTCGACAAACTCAAGATTGTCGACAAGGCGAAGAAAACGAAGAAAGGACAATATGTCACCAGTGAAGAAGTATTACAGCAGCTTCGACATAAGCATGAGATAGTAGGACTGATACTCGACCATCGAGGCATTAAGAAACTGCTCGGTACCTATATTGAGGCACTGCCCAAGCTGATTAATCCGCGCACACACCACATCCATACCTCATTCAATCAAACCATCACTGCTACCGGACGCCTGTCGTCCAGTGATCCTAACCTGCAGAATATACCTATCCGCGGTGAAGACGGTAAGGAAATCCGCAAAGCCTTCATCCCGGAGCCGGACTGTCTGTTCTTCTCCGCCGACTATAGCCAAATAGAGCTTCGCGTCATGGCACATCTCTCTGGCGACGAACACATGATACAAGTGTTCCGAGAGGGAAAAGACCTGCATGCCGCCACGGCAGCCAATATCTATAAGAAACCCATCGACCAGGTAACGCGCGATGAGCGTACCAAGTCGAAACGTGCCAATTTCGGCATCATCTATGGCATTACTGTCTTTGGTCTTGCCGAACGTCTGGATATTACGCGCGACGAAGCCAAGATGCTCATCGACGGTTATTTCGATACCTTCCCGCAAGTGCACGAATACATGGAAAAATCCAAGGAGACAGCGCGACAGCAGGGCTACGTCACTACCCTATTCGGCCGCCGTCGCTATCTGCCCGACATCAACAGTGCCAACTCCACCGTGAGAGGTTTTGCTGAACGCAACGCCATTAACGCACCCATTCAGGGCACTGCCGCCGACATCATCAAGGTGGCTATGATTCGCATCTATCAGCGTTTCAAGAAAGAACATATCAGAAGTAAGATGATATTACAAGTGCACGATGAACTCAACTTCAGTGTCTATCCGGAAGAAAAACAGCGGGTAGAGCAAATTGTCATAGAAGAGATGCAGGCAGCCTTCGACATGAAAGTGCCTCTGGTGGCCGACTCGGGATGGGGAGCCAACTGGCTGGAAGCGCACTAAGAAATTGCTGACGTAAAAGTGCCATACTTACAATGCGAAAACCATAGGTTTCTACCCCGTAAATCTATGATTTACGACGCGGAAACAACATACTTACAAAACGCTAATCAATGAGAAAGAAGATAAGGACTATTGAAATGCAGCGCCTGACGGTCGATGAGTTCCGTCAGGCGCAGAAACTACCCTTGATTGTCGTATTAGATGATGTCCGTTCCATGTATAATGTGGGCAGCGTCTTTCGCACCAGCGATGCTTTCCGCGTAGAGAGCGTCTATCTCTGCGGCATCAGTTGCACGCCTCCAGCCACGGAAATCCATAAGACAGCACTTGGCGCAGAAGACTCAGTCGACTGGAAATACTATAAAACAGCCCTTGACGCCGTTGAAGAACTGAAAAAAAACGGCTACACGGTACTTGCAGTCGAGCAGGTGGAACATAGTACCAAACTACAGACATTCGTGCCACAGCGGGGCTGTAAATACGCCGTAGTGCTTGGTAACGAGGTAAAAGGTGTACACCAAGAAGTAGTCGATGCCTCTGACGGCTGTCTGGAAATACCCCAGTTAGGCACCAAGCACTCCATGAACGTCAGTGTCACCGCAGGCATCATTATCTACAAGTTTGCAGAGACCCTCATACTGTGAATAAAGTGTGGATAACTCAGGTATAACCCTGTGGATTACTCCTATGATTTACCGGCACTCCCCTACCCCATGGTTAATTTCAAGCATAAATATGGCTTCTACGAGTAAGTTTTCCACCGATTTTGGCATGAAAAAGATATAAACTTATTAATTTTGCACCGAAATTCAAAATTGTTCATAAATAAGCAAACGAACTATCACTCAGTAAGTAACTATTCACAATCAATGTGAGGAACGGCGTATATATCGTTGATAAACAAATAGGCAAATTTCCAGCCTGAAAGTTATTCACATATCCACACGCTATCATCCTATACATTTCTTTTTAGAAAAAAAATAAAAACAAAAATGATAATTGATACAAAGTGGAAAAAACAGGGCTTCATCGACGAAGCTGTTGCTGAAGGTACAGATTTAAAGCAGGCTATCCGCCAGCTGTGCAAGGAGAAAAATGCCATTATTCTGGCACACTATTATACTGTAGGCGATATACAGGACATCGCTGACTTTGTGGGCGACTCCTTGGCATTGGCACGCAAGGCTGCCGAAACCGATGCTAAAATGATGGTGATGTGTGGCGTACACTTCATGGCCGAGACATGTAAGCTCCTGTCGCCTGAGAAGACTGTACTTTGTCCGGACCTCAATGCAGGCTGCTCGCTGGCAGACTCCTGCAAGGCGGAAGACCTGAGAAAGTATAAAGAAGAGCATCCAGGCTATCAGGTAGTATCTTATGTGAATACGACGGCAGCAGTAAAGGCATTGACGGATGTCGTTGTCACCTCCGGCAATGCGAAGAAGGTAGTCGACCAATTGCCTAAGGATGCCAAGCTGATATTCGGTCCTGACTATAACCTCGGCAATTACATCAATGAGGTGACAGGCCGGAACATGCTGCTTTGGAACGGCGGTTGTCATGTTCATGAGCGCTTCTCGGTCAGTGCGGTTACGAAGCTGAAGCAGCAGTATCCCGATGCCGTGGTGATGGCACATTTGGAGTGTAAAGGACCAGTGCTGGCACTGGCCGATGTAAAGGGCAGCACAGCCACTATGCTGAACTATGCACAGCAATCCGATAAAAGGCAGTTTATCGTGGCTACAGAGGCCGGTATTTTGTACGAGATGCAGCGAACATGTCCCGACAAGGAATTTATCCCTGTGCCGCCTGAAATCAGCGAGAGCGGCTTGGAATGCAGCTGTAACGAGTGTCAGTACATGAAGATGAATACGCTGCTGAAAATCTACAACTGTCTGAAGTACGAATGGCCCAACATCGAGGTTGACCCCGCCATCGCCAAGGAAGCCGTGAAACCTATACAAAAAATGCTGGAGTTGAGTTAGACTCCAGCATTAATTTTTTTTTCTTCTATGACATATACAGGTCTGTGTTTAGTCTCGTAGAATACGCGTCCGAGATATTCGCCGATGATACCCAGGGAAAGCAGTTGTATACCTCCGAGAAATAAGATAATAATGATAAGCGTAGGAAAGCCCTGAACCGGTTCTCCATATAGTATTGTCTTAACAAGGACATAACTCATATAGAAGAAAGCTGTCAGCGAAATAATAATACCGGCAATAGTGGATATGCGCAACGGTGTAGTGGTGTATGATGTAATACCCTCAATAGCCAGATTGAATAATTTGTGAAAGTTGAACGAGGAAATACCTTCCATACGGTCGGCTTGATTGAATGTTATTTTTTTCTTTTTGAAACCTATCCAGCAGTAAAGCCCCTTAGTATAGCGCTGTGTTTCTCTAAGTTGTTTCAAGGTGTCGATACATTTTCGATCCAACAGCCGGAAGTCGCCCACATTTGGTAATATATCCACCTGTGACATTTTCTGAAGCAGCCAATAGTATTTTGTTGACAATTGTTTTCGTAGCCAGCTTTCTTTACCGCGGCTGATGCGCTGAGCATAGACATCGTCGAATCCTTCTTCCCAGTATGCTATCATGTCGTTAATAAGATAGGGTGGATGCTGCATGTCGGCATCCATAATGACGACGCAGTGACCGTTGACGTGGTCGAAACCGGCTAAAAGTGCGTTTTCCTTGCCGAAATTCCTTGAAAGACTGATGTAGTTGACTTGTGAGTCATGCTCAGAAATCTCTTTAATTTTTGACAATGTATTGTCACGACTGCCGTCATTGATGAACATCAGTTCCCAACGATATTTTTTATTCTTATTGATGACTTCACAAATTGCCTGATAGATGAGTTGGATGTTATTCTCCTCGTTATAGCATGGAATAAGGATAGAGACGTTTTTCATCATTTGATAACCTTTATTTTTTTTCTGTTTACTATCCAGACACAGTCAGCCTGGCGAGCTTCTATTTTATGTCTGGCTATGCTTTCGGCGGTTTCCTCACAGCCTGCGGTACGCTCTATGAGCGAGTCTTGCAAAATGGCTGGCCACTGATAGTTGTTTTCATATTTCACGGCAATGCCCCACCCTATTGCGTCGGATGGTATCACACAGAAAGACGATAGTCGCGGATAGTCATCTTCTATAATCAGAACGGTAACGTTGTTGACTGGTGTTCCAGTTTGCTCGATGATTTGCTTCGACATTTGTTTACCCACTAGTCCTGACTCGTATGATTTATACGTAAGGTGTAGGTCAATGAATAAAGCTGAGAGTATAAACAGTGCAAACGACCATTTTATGGGTTTCAAAACATTACCATGGTCGATGAGAACTGCTATCATGATGGCCACAATACCCATTCCGGCATACGTATGCATCATGCTGAATACTGTGAAGACATGTGGTGCAACAGCTATGAGCAGGCATATAGTCAGGATAAGCATTTTTTTATTGATGAGCAGCCGCCAATTCGTAAACCATATATGATACATGAAAGGCATCGAGAATATAAAAGTCGCTATGGCTATGATCCAGTTACGGTTAGGAGCATGCAGCAGACTGACATAGTCGACGCAGACAAATGTTGTAAGTAAGAACTTGAAAATATCCTTAATGGTTTTCGTTATGCTTGGCACATATTCCGGGTGTATGACAATATTGCTTGGCAGTAGAATAATACAAAGTGCATAGAATACAATGATAGTACATCCTACGATAAGGTCTTTGATAAGAGTTTTTCGGGTAGTAAAATCAAAGGCATAGGCAAAAAGAGGTGTGATAAGCATCCACATCAGTCCGTTCTCCTTGCATAGTGTAGCAATGATGACCATGATAATCCATGATACGTATCTTTTTGCACCTCGGTTTGACAAGTAAGCCATGAGTGCTGCTAAACCCCATAGATGGGCGTAAGTCTGGTTCAATCCGTCAACTGCCAGAACCGTAGCAAGCATAGCCGGAGTAAGAAAGTAAAATGTAGTAGCTATATTGCAGGCTATGTTCTTCAGGCGTAGTATTCTTGTCAGGCGATAGACAAGCAGTGTACAGGCCAGATGTCCTGCCACAACAACGATATGGTTGAGAGCAGGAAAAAGCAGATGTGGGTTGCGTCCTACAAGCCATCCGAAAACAGAGTCGAAAGGACGCCAGTGGTATCCATAGAAAAGAAAGCGCTCTTTCGTGAATAGTGGTCCAAATGATGGTGCTATCAGTGAAGTCCAGTCATCGAATGTAGGCAGAATAGGGATGGTAGCTACTATCAGTAATGGCGACAATAACAGTACCAGCCAGACACTCCAGTTTTTTTTATTTATGATTATCTTACAATGGCTATTTTGCATACCGTACCTTTTTCTCCTTCCTTGGTTGCTGCGACTACCATATAAATCCCACTGGCTACCCTTTCACCTTTCTTGTTGCATCCGTCCCAGGTGAAACTACCTCCATTACTTCTGCCTTCGGCAATAAGTGCTCCGTTGGAGGCTACTATCTTCACGTCAGACTGATAGGATAGACCTGTAACAGTAATTAATCCCGTATAATCCGGTGAAACAGGGTTAGGATATGCCCATACATTATCTTTCGTCATTTCAGTCGATGTAGTGGTAGCATCGCTGATATATGAGCATAGACCACTGTCAGTACCAAAGAAAACTTCACCAGTATCGTGATTAATGGCAATAGACTGTATGTTATTAGAGATAATAGGACTATTGTCTGTGGTGAATTGGTGTATCTTCTGCATATTGTCAGCACTGATAAGATAAACGCCGTTTTTTTCGGTTCCTATCCATTTTCTGTTGGCTTCGTCAATGGCTATGCATAATATATTGACATTATCGAGCAGATAGTCTGCATAGTCCGTACCATCGTTCCGAGGTACTTTTACCTGAATATAGTTTTGCAGTCCTGCACTGATGGTAGAATATTCTAAAAGATAAAGTCCTGCATTGGTACCGACCCAAACATTTTTTTCCTTGTCTTCAGCAGCACACCTTACACCATATATGGTTTTAGATGCACCGTCTTGGTTGGTGAAATTATCGTATAGTGTAAGCTCTTTGGTTTCCGTATTGTATCTGACGGTAGCGGGAACTCTATAGTAGTTGTTGACGAACCATAATGTACCGTCAGATGCAAAAAACATTGAGCGCATATCGTCCATTGACCAGCCATTGGAAAGCATCAATTTGTTTTGATGGTGTGAAATCCATTGCTTGTCATGAGTTAGTTCTAAAATCGATGTTGACGGACTGATACTATTCAAGCACCAGTAGTTACCCGAAGCATCGAAGATACCATCGGTGACGACCACATAGTTCTTGTTATTATTACCTACTGTCTGGGCAGTCTTCAGCGGGCTATTATCGTTGGTATATTCTTTTATAAATATGCCGTTATTGAACTCATAAACTCCTGTTTGACCACAAACCGTTATCTCATTGTTATTGTTAGGATTGATGTCAATACCTGCCAATCCTACAAACCTGTGGCCGAGCTTTTGTTCGAGTTCTGTGTCGAATATGGTCCAATTATAACTTTTATTGTCAAGTATCTGTATACTTGCTTTTTGTGCCATACTGCCATTGACGGAGTACAGTTGATGGTTGTGGATACGCAGTTTACCAAAGGTATTATAATGCGGGCCTCCTGGCTGGAGTGTCTTTACCAGGTCGATGTTGTTGTCATAGTCGCTTGTGTCTTCGCTGAACGACGGCGCTGTGGTAGTCTGGCTCCAGTTGGCGGGGTCTATCAGGTTCTTTGATAACTCGGCTGTCCAGACAGTATTGCTGCTTTTGGCATAGATGTTGTTTCCTTGGAAGGCAATGTTTTCTACGGCGAAGTCGAGCATATAGGTCTCGCTGATTTCTGCTGTCTTGACGTTGACTTTCACGATGCCGAAGTCGCAGCTCAGATAGGCATACTGTTCCTTGATGGTGATGTTGTGAATGGTTTTTCCGCCAATGATGGCCTTTGAATAGATATCGCTGATATTGGTGATGTTGCCGCCGGTGTCTACCAGGTCGATATTGGAGTTACTATAGACAACGACGAGCCGTTTAGCCTGCTGGCACCATTTTATATGGGTGATGCCTACGCTGTTCATGCCGTTTACCCTGTCGTAGGTAAAGATGCTTTGGTCGTTTTTGTTATATTGGTAGAGACTGTTCGATGCCATGACGAAGAGATAGTCTCCTGCTTGCTGTATTTGCTGAACATCATGGTATGCCAGAAAATTACGCCACGTTCCTATCTGTGCCCACGATGCTGTGAGCGACATAAAGAGAGTTAAAAGCAGGAGAATGTTTTTCTTCGTCATGTCATTACAGTTTGTTTAAATAGTCAGCTAACTTCTGTGTAGCCATTGC